>X285_Short_beaked_Echidna__coassemble_404_pt1 | contig 40559 bp, 55 predicted proteins | sample X285_Short_beaked_Echidna__metabat2_high_PE_005 | metagenome-assembled genome bin X285_Short_beaked_Echidna
GAAACATATGGAAGATAACTATTTTGAAACACTATTCAATTACGAACCACCAGTAGATGAGGAACAAGGTGAATTTGTAGACGTAACGCCGATTCCAAACTTTACACCAAAACAAGCGACACAAGCACCAATGGACATTGACACAGGTATGTTAGATAAATATGAGGGAACGACGTTTTACGGACAACTTTCACGCTCAGAAGTGATGCGTATGGTTTATTTTGACAAGGACGAAACGAAAATCACAGGGTTTAACGAAATGGAAATTAAGAAATACTTTAGTGACATGAATTACTACTACCAATCGGATAAAATCACTGGTGGAATGACGTACAATCCTTACACTAAGACATGGGCAACGTATTCAGCCTATGAAGCACTTCTGAAATTGATTCAAACAACGTTAGAGAACGAAGCTCCTGCCATAAGAAGTATGTTGAAACAGAAGCATCTAATTGATATTTCTAACATGGTTGTTCAGGAAGTCAAAGGGAAACAAATTACGAGTGATTTATTTGACAAAGGGCAAGACGAGATTTATTTGTTAGGGTTACCGAACGCACAAACGTATGATTTCAGAACAAATGAGATTCGAGATTCGTTAAAAGAGGACTACATTATGGCACGTACTGATATCATGCCGATACCTTACGATTACAAGAATGAGAAAAATATCGTTTCCGAATGGTTTGAGTGGTTAATTGGTGACAGCGTGAAAACAGTAGAACAGTATATTGGTTATGCAATGTGTCGGACAAATAAAATAGCTCAGAAGTTCATGGTATTCACGGACGATAAAACGGATACGAACAGTAAGTCTGGTGGTAATGGTAAGTCAACAATGCTAGATGTAATACAAATGTTATTTAGCGACAGTATGAAAAGCACATTTGACCTAGCCGAATTGACAAAAAATGATAACAAGTTTACCACAAGCGGGTTCTATACGAAACAATTATCTGTAGATACGGATTCAGGAGCAACCTATTTGAAGAACACGAACACGATTAAAAAAATCACTGGTGGTGACAATGTAAAAGCCGAGTTTAAAGGGGAAAAACAATTCACGTACAAATCCTATTGTAAACTCATTTTTAGCACGAACACCCTACCACGTTTTGGGGATACTTCCGACGGATTCCAAAGAAGAATGTTACCGATTGCCTTTTTAAGAGACTTGACAAGTCCAGAAACACCAGATAGCAAGTACAGTAAAGCTCATTTTGATTACAACAAGTTTACCAACGATAAAGAGATTATGGGGAAATTCATGTGGAAATGTATTCAAGAATTTAGGGATATCTGGTTCATCGACGGGGAAGAACAAACTCAAGTAACAATTTATGAAGCGGACAGCACCAAATCACTATTACGTTTCTGGAATGACGATAACGACCAACTTTCTGAATTTGTAGAAAACGAAATAGAGTACACAGGAGACAGAGGGGATAAAATTAATATTGATATGATTAGGAAGCTCTACAATGAGTTCTGCGACGACTTACGGATTAGAGAACCTATTTCTGCACGTAATTTACCTAAGCAACTCACAAAGTCATTAAAACACAAATTCGAGGATAGTAACCCAGAGTATAAGAAAGTTAGAATAGGCGACACTACGACAAGGGGTTATGTGGGATTCAAGTTTAAGAATGCGACAGACGAAAAATAATTAACAAAATGGTTAACAAAATTGTTAACAAAATAATTAACAAAATAATTGACAAAATAATTGACAAAGCGTAACAACTATGATATAATAGGTATATAGATAACTGTAAAGGAGTGGAGAACATGAGTAAACATCTAATTAACCTATTATGTCTGGTTGTTGCACTGTTGGTATTGAATTTTAGCACATTGGATTTAATGCTATTCGATAGATATTTTCAGATAATTTTGTCAATTTATTTATGGGGGTTTGTACTTTATTCAAATAACTATATAAAAACGATTGACAATCCAAAAGAACCATGATACTATTGAGATATCAAATAAAGAAAGAAGGCTATGAAAATGACAGAATCATCAAGCAAACTGGTATTTAAATTGGAAGGTAAGGCTAGAGTTGAAAAAAGATTGGTATTTTTCTTACTAAAACAAGCGGGTTACCATTGGAACATTCGAGACATCAACCCAAGCAGTGATGCAAAAATCAACTACAGCGTACTTTGTATTTACCCAAGCGATAAAGAAATTACCCACTGGACTGTAGATAAAGCTATCGAATTTAATTACCCTATTTTTGAAGATGTAGAAACATTGTATATGCTGTGTGATTTCACAAATAATCCAGAGAAATACCACAAGCAAACACCGTGTACAGACCAGTCAGAAGATGTGCCAAACGATGTCAAAAACCAGTCGCACTATAAAAATCAAGGTATCGAACCAATTGAGTATATGAGGAGTACTTTCACTAAAGAAGAGTTTAGAGGGTTTCTTCACGGCAATTGTGTGAAATATCTAGCACGACACAAAGACAAGAACGGTATGGAAGACTTGCGAAAAGCGAAAGTGTATTTGGAATGGCTTATCAGTGATTGGGAGGAAAGATAAGGGTTCATCACTAATTGTGAACAGGTAATTCAATGAAGAAAGTGAGGTTATATTTGACAAAAGAAAATTAACTATGGTATAATAAATATATAACAAAGCACCACACCCGAACTAGATGACGGTGTAAAGAGGTTGCTAGGTCGTTAACTGGTAGGCGACAAAAAACAAAATACCTTTAACAGTATAGGACTACTACCCATTTACACAGAGGGTTTTAGTCCTTTTCTTTTAAAGTTGACTTTGTAAGCGCTTTCATGGTATAATAAGAATGTAGTCAAATACTACAGCTTTCCTCCAATTTGTTTGAGGTCATTCTTTCATTTTTCTTTCTTTCTTCTTTCTTTCGTCCCTTGTTGACTTAGTTGTTGACGAGGGTTTTCTTTTTATGCTATAATAAACCTATCACATAAGAAAAGAGGTATTCAAATGTTATTACAAATTAATACAGAAGTTAAGGGTTCAGAAAAGTATGCAACACTGGTTGTTACAGAAGGTGGCACAAATGAGTTCGTTTCAGTACCAATCACACCCGCTCAATTATCAAAACTTTCAATCCGTGCGCAAGAAGTCTATGTGGAAGTGCTTACCTATATGGACAGTGACAATGAGGTTTACAAGAAGTTGATTGAACAGATTCACCTTGCCCAACCAGAAGAACTACCAACCATTCAAAAGACAGCGGTATCATTGGTTGAAACAGGTGCAATTGGACAACGCCATTTGGAAGAACTTTCCGCACGAATTGAAATGCGCTTGAATGTTGAACAGGTGGAGGAACTACCAGAAGACGAGGGAACATACGAAGATGACGGTACACCTACAACTTTAGAAGAGAAATAAAAATAAATGGAACTTTGTTAACTAAAAGTGTTGACAAGGTTCTTTTTTTGGTGTAATATATGGCTATAGCAACGAGAAAGAAGGGTGTGACATGCAAGAATCAACGTTTTTAATCTTATTATTCGGGTTAACAGGAGTGTTAGCGTATATTCATCTTACAAACATTTGGGAGGAATATAAAAGAAGGAAGGAGGAAGACCAACGATGAACTATTTAGAGTTAGATAACGCAACAGAAGAGGAACTACAGGAAGAAAGAGAACGCTTAACCGTAGAGAAAGCCTATATTTTACACAAGTTTATGGAAGCACAAGAGGATTTGGATTTCCATAGAGTTGGTGAACTTAAATTACACTATGAAACACGGTTAGCAAGTATAAAAATGTTTCAAAAAAAGATTGACAGACTGCTTTACAAGTGATACACTAAACCTAGAAACAGGAAAGAGGGAATTTAAATGGATATTGTTACATTTATCGCAATTGTTGTGGCTACTATATTGTGCGCTGATGGTTGCGTGTGGTTAGTCTTGGGTTTTTACTCATGGTACAGTCTTAAACGACAACAGAAACGCCGTGAGGAACTTAGACGTGAAAAAGAACGCTTGTTGAAAGAATACAAAGAAGGGAAGGGTTTCAAATGATTAAAACTGGTGGTTATTACGCAAACAACATAGGGACATTCATTTATCAAGTACTAGCGATTAGAGGTAATGAGGTTGTGATAGCATTCGTTGATTTAGAGGATATGAACGCGGTTTGGCAAGGGAGAAACTACACTGTCCACAAATCAGCCCTACAACACGACAGACAGGCTACAAAGGAAGAAAGAGCCAAGCTACAAGGAATTATGCTATATGGGTGGTGTATATAATGGCGGACGCAAAAGAAGTATCAGAACTTTGGAAAATTATGAAAGAACGTATTGACATTATCGAGAAGATGGGCTATACTAAGTTTATAACAGGTCGTAAGATTACAAATCTATATTTATGGTACTTGTGGAATGTGATTCCTGAAAAGAAGTTGACCGCAAAACAAACGCAACAAATTAAAAATAAATGCGATAAAATCATTGACAAGTATAAATAACTATAGTAAACTAAGTTCATAAGATAAAGAAAGAAGGAAAGCAAAATGAAGAAAACAATTAACGTACTCGAAACTAACATTAAGTATTGGGAAGGTTGCAAGAAGATAGTAATGGAAAACCACAGCAACTATATTAAAAATATGAACAACGCATGGGATACTTTACAAAATGGAACGAATTTACCAGAAAATGTTATCGAAACCTTAAACAATATTATTGAACGTTGTACTGACGGCGCATTGAGAACCCGTAGAGAAGCAAGTGATTTTGACAAACGTATCAACGATGCAAAGAAAGAATTAAAATTATTGAAATAAAGGGTTGCCAAAATAAAAAGGTTGTTGTATAATATGACTATAGAAAACAAGAAAGAAGGAAATTAAAATGATTATTCTAACAATTATCGCAATTTTTGTACTAGCACCAGTTGTGGGAGCATTCTTCACAGGACTTATCACACTAATTGCATTACCATTTGGCGGTTTGGCAAGTAAACGAATTAAGAAAGTACAGAAAGAGCAACAAAAAGAATGTTTTAGACAAGCGAAAGAAAAAACCAGACACGTTGGCGCACCTCAAATAAACTATGTAATTGTCTATCTAACTCGTACAGGAAAAGAGAAACAACTATATATCACAGGTTACGATATTGAAGACGTTATCGCTCATGCAAAAGAAAATGTTTTGAAACATCATCATATTTTAGCAGTTTGGGAAGAGAAAGCGGGGGAATAAAAATGAAAGAATTAAAAGGTAAATACAAAAACAGAAATATTACAGACATGTTGTTTGAAATTTTCCTGTGGGTGAGCATCGTGGTAGGGACATTACTTGTGATATTATCGTTCTTAGTCGCTCTTTTGGGGTTATTTACAACTCCTGTACACGCAAGCGAACCACTAAACGTCACTAATGTTCATTATACAGCAGATAACGGACTACAGACAGAGAACACGTTTACCTTACGAGAAGGGTATAGAGAACGTATCTATTATCAAATTGACTATACAGGTGATGGCAACCCCGCAGACTTAATGCTTATGTGGAATGATTATCAAGGGATTGAAATTACGGTACAGCAATACACACAAGCTTCAGGCGTAATGTTAGTTAGATACAACGAATCGTTTTCAGGTTGGGGTGTAACTGGTTTTTGGGTACAGGGTGGTAATGGTAATGGTAAGCGAATGTTACGTTTTAGAAGTCAACCGAACACCCCACCAGAACCTACACCAGAACCTACACCAGTAACGACATCAGAAGCTACACCAGAACCTACAGTAGAACAACCTGCACCAGTAACGACACCAGAACAACCAACACAAACGGAAGCGGAGGAAAACACTAATGTATTACAGCAACAACCAACAGAACAACCAACAGAACAACCTAACCCACAACCTACAAATGAAGGAGTTACAAACAATCAACCAAATCGAACTGACATTACAACAGATGGGGAAAGAGGACACGAAACGGCGGTCAGCATGGAAGAAAAGACACCAAAGAAGACCGTAGAATCGAAAGAGAAGCCACAGGAAGCCGTTAGCGACGAGTTAAAAGAAAAGGAAGGGGAAAGTTCATCTTCAAGCTCAAACCGCGTAGAAAGTAAACCAGAGCCTAAAAAGAACACCAAAGATATTAAAGAAGTGGTACGTACCGTTATTGTATGGGGTTTAATAGTAGGCAATTTGACAATACTAATTTCAGAAAGAGTAGGTAAAAAGAAATGAAGAAGGTAGAAATTCTTTTAGAAAGTTTTATTAAAATTTTGGAGGGTGAAATATAATGAGAAAAACTAAGTTTCGAGGAAAAGCTGAATTAAGTATTCAAGAATTAGACGAAATCGGGTTAGTGCATGATAATGGTTGGATTGTCGGGAATCTAATAGTAAATGATGGTTCGCCTATGATTGTCGGGGAGGTAATAGAAAGTACTGACGAATATATAGCTCTTGAGCGATGGTGCTCTGTTGAAAGTGAATCTGTCGGTCAATACACAGGAATAGACGATGTTTATGAGGGCGATTATTGTATAATTCGAGGGAAAAAACCTTTCTTTGATAAAACTCTATCAATGGGTGAGAATTGGGAGTTACGAGGTAAAATAGTTTTCGAAGATTTCGCTTTTTGGTTAGTTACTGAGGACGGTTTACATTTTTGGTTGGGTAATGATTTTTACGAGATTGTTGTTATCTGAAAATGTCTGTGGTAATTGGTGGTTGTATGTTGTTTAATATTAATTTCAGAAAGAGTAGGTAAAAAGAAATGAAGAAAATGGAAGAAATACTTTTAGATAGTTTTGTTGAAATCGACGAGTTAAGAAGCACGGTTGAATCAAAACAATTGTATATTGACGACCTGATTGTTGCAAGTGACACTGTTTCCAAAAAGAATGCTAGTGAAAAACAACAACTACAGAAGGAGTTAGCTTATTTTAAGAAGGAATTGCGAGACGCTAAAACCCAACTGGAAGCCAGTAGAAACTTAGCCAGTAAACAACAGGAGCAACTAGACAAAATCGAATCGGAGGAGGGTTACATTGACGAACTTACCGAACAAGTAACAGCTCTACGTGTAGCAAACAACAACCTAACAGCGGTTAAAGTTGAAATGGATAAATTGAATAAGAAACTACAGACTGAAATTTTTAATCATAAAATCGGCTATGAAAACAGTATTAAAACCATTAAGGATAAGGATAAACTCATTGAAGAATTGAAACAGGCTATTAACAATCAAGTGGTTGTTATAAAATCATACCAAAAAGACATTGCCAAATTGGAGGGTGAAACAAAATGATTACTGGTTGTTTGAAAATTGCGGGTTCATTCCATTACCTTATGCGAACTCACATGAGAAATTATATGACACAAGAACATTTGTATAAGTGGGATATTAAACCAGAGGACGTTCAGGAAATGACGAGGGAAACAGGCATCTACCTCATTAAAGATGTTATGTTTGGGGAAGAAATAGTTTACACATTCGCTTTTGATGGAACAAGGCTCACAAGTTCCGAATTAACAAAAATATTTAAAATGTGGTTGACAAATGAAACACATAGTGTATACTGGTGATATGGAGGAGGAATAAAACATGACAGGAAGTTTCTTAGAGGATTACACAAAACTAGTTATTGAGAATCACCTATTGAAGAAAGAAGTAGTGAAACTTTCCGAAATCAACAAGACAGGTCTTGCGGTTAACAGTGAGTTAGACGACTACATTGAGTGTTTGAAAGATGAAATCCGTGATTTAGAAGATGAGAACGACCAACTAGAGGACACTATCATTGACTTAGAATCGGATATAAACTCACTGAACGACGAAATTAGTTCATTAGAAGATGATATAGAAGACCTATACGACCAGATAGACGATTTGGAAAACCAGTTAGAAGATTGAGGGGAATAGACCATGATAGAAATATGGGAAGCGTTGAAAACACAATCGAACCACATGAAAGACACGCAATTTTACGCAGAATGGGTAGCGGGTTATATTAAAAAGTGTGGTTGGGAAAACAAGAATATTAAGACTACAGCGAAAAGAGAACTTGATGGAATTACGTATGATGTTTATTTCAAAGCGCTTGCGTTTCATTATAAAGCCACTTTACCACCAGACGTTACAGACGTGCATTTATGGGTAAAAGGGGTAAATGCTGTAGCTAAAAACGAATATGACAAAGAAAGAGGTATGTTAAAATGACAGAAAAGAAGAGTGTATACGAAACAGAACTAACGTTCCTAATCAGTAATCACAGCGGAAATGTACTAAAAGTAAGTAAATACTCAGAAGCGGATAGAGTGACATTTGAAATTTTAAGCAACGGTGAGTATGTACAACTGGCACTCGATTTTGAGCAGTTGACAGGTTTAGAAATGTTGTTGCGGGACAGTGAGGATTTACCGATTAACCACTTTACTGGAATCATTCAGAACTACACAAGACTGGCTATTCGTAAAAAGAGAATTGCTATAGATTCACAACAAGAAGAAGATTTCTATTTCTTAGAATTAGGTGGGGTAGATATTCGACTAAGTGAACAAGAGTACCAGAAACTAATTGACGTAATTACAGGTTTACAATTCATTATGAGAAAGACGGTGGCGTAAATGGAACTATTTTATACAGGAACAGCAACAGTAAGCGTAGATACACATGATATCATTATCAGCGGGGAACGTGGTTCAAATACAATCAAGATATGTCTTGTTGATAGATTTTGGAACGACTGGCAAACAAACACAATGTCACTAGAAGAGTTTGAAAAGTTATACGATGTATATAATGTGGAGTATTATAGAATGACATCTAACGACACAACAGACATTACATTATTTAGCGAAAAGTCAGGTACCTTAGTAAGTTGTACGTTAACGGAAGACGAATTGGACGACCTACTAGACGTAATGGAAATATTTATTGCTCACATACTTTAAAAATAAATGGAACTTTGTTGACTAAAAGTGTTGACAAGGTTCTTTTTTTGGTGTATTATAGGTTTATAGAAAAGAGATAGGAGTGAATCGCAATGGGACAAGTAATCACAAACGCACGATTTGAAGAGGTTTACGACCAAATTATAGGAAAGTTATACGACCAAGAAACATTGGAAGACGTTTTAAACACCTGTACAGAAGCCTTTGACGTGATAGACATGGTAAAGGAAGTTGAGGGCTTGAGTTCTGCAATGTATAAAGAGTTGTGTACAATGGTTTACATGGTTAAAAATGAAGCTCTTGAAACTTTTAAATAAAAAGGGTTGACAACTGGTTGTTATCGTGTTAATATGAATACATAAAATAAAGAAAGAAGGAAAACAAAATGATGGACGCGCAAGAATTTAACAAATTATGTGTTAAGTTACTAGAAGTATTTGAAGGTATGGACGAACTTAGTGTTAAATGGGGACAAGATAGATATGCTAACTATAGAGCAAAAACTAATTTTATTGATATGTATTTGGACGACATGAAGCACGATTTCAACTTATCAGACGTACAACATGAAGCCCTGAAAAATTTCACATACAGACAACATAGAGGAGATTTTAAAAAATGAGTAAAATTGGACTAGGATTTTTATTACTAATGTGGTTGACAGAAAATGAAATAACTGGTAATATGATTATGCTAGCGGGTTTATGTTTTATACTAGACTTAGTTATTGACACATTTAAAGGGAAGTAGGGAAAGAGAATGATTACGAAAGAGCAAGTTTTACAATGGGCAGATTTAGGTTTCCACATGCGACGATTGGTTAAGAACGGTAAAGTACCACAGTTTAAAGGCTCATTTGACCACGGAGACACACTACAGGACTTATTAAGTTGGGTTGAGCAAGGTGGTAATTTAGGCGTAATCACAGGTGCTTTGTCTGGTATCGTTTGTATTGACATTGATGTTCACAACGGGGTGAATGGTTTAGAGAACCTTAAGAATTACATGTATTGTCAGAACCATGACCCACTACCAGAAACAAGAACGATAAAAAGCCCAACTGGCGGTTTGCATATGTATTATAAACTACCAGAGGAGTACATGACACGCCGATTCTTACCTACCCATGAGGAAATAGAAGCCGTTGACTTTAGAAACCATTCTCAATTTATGGTATTGGAGGGTTCTCAACGAAAAGAAGGGTTATACGAGGTGTTGAAAGACATTCCTTTTTCAAAGATTCCTATGTGTCCTAAATGGGTGCTAGAGTTGTATGTAAAAGAACACATTGAGACAACAACCAATAACGGTAAAATGACCTATATTGCCAAGAAGCTTATGGAATGGTCTACCCCAATTGAAAGTGGGAACAGAAATAATTATATAACTTCTGTAGTAGGTTTCTTGATTTTACAAAATTTACCAATTGAAAAGGTGTATACATGGGCATCTATTATTAATGTAAACTTTGTCACACCGTCATTACCAGACGACGAAATGAACCAAATTATTAACAGTGTTTTGCGACGAGAATTAATAAAAAGAAATGTGTAAAAACTGTTGACAACCTAAAAGAATCATGATATATTTAGTTTATAAGTTAAGAGAAAGAAGGGAACGAAAATGAAACGATTACCAGAAATGACAAGACGTGTTATGAATGTGGAATTGGGTTACAACAAAAGTATTACGATTGACCAGTACCAACATATTATGCAATTTTTGAAAGACACCGAAACAAGACGTATTACAAGCAATTTGAACGATTACCATACAATTGTGGGTTCAGTGGCTTTCTTTAAAATCGAAACAGCGCTAGTAAATATTTTCACAGCATTTAAGGAGGAACAGTTGAATGTTAAATAGTAAAGAGAAGCATAAATTATTTGTAGAAATTGGTAAAGCGATTGATGAGGACAACTGGTCGTTAGCAACGGAATTGGGAAATGAATTGAAAAAACACGAGGTTAACAATTGTCGTTATATCAAACATTTTTCAGAGTATGAACCACGACCTGTGGATAACAAACTTTCAAAGATTACCGCAACAGTGTATCGCGCAAACTATAAAGGTGTTCCTTACCTAGTGACACAAAAGGAAGTTTCAAAAATCCGCAATATTTCAATGGTTGACGCGTGGAAAGTTGTAAATAACAAAACCACTGATATTATCCATTATGAACCGATTGGGGAGGTTTTACAGGACACCTTAGACGCATATGTTGAAAAGTACCACGCGAACGGAAATTACGTTACAACAGACCGTTATATTGACATGTGTATCTTTAGTGAAATCCATGTGGAAGATTTAGAAGACCTTATTTTTGATGGAACAGCCGATAAAAACGGTTTCACATACAAATTTATTGACAAGGAGGAAATGAACTAATGTTACCAGTAATTTATGAACAAGCAAACTGTATTCAATGTAAAATGACAAAGCAAGAATTTGACAAGTTGGGTTTAGCTTATGAGACGATTAACCTTGACGAACAACCACGCTACAGAGAACGATTAAAAGGAATGGGTTATTACCAAGCACCTGTTATAATGACTGATGAATGTGTGTGGATTGGTTTTAGACCCGACAAAATTAAAGCATATAAGAATGGGGAGTTTTTATAATGGTTAAATTATCAGAGAAATCAAAGGCAGTTATCGCAACAACAGAAATTTACAGAGACGTGATTGCTAAATTCCTTACCGAAGATGTGGCAAAAATGCAAGCAGATACGTCTTATAAGGCTGAGTTTATTAACGGCTACTTTCTGGCTGTTCAAACGGTTCAGGAAGCTATTTATAGAGCGTTGGCGGAGGTTATTGTCACTCAAATACCAGATAAACAGGTAAGTGAAATTTACGTATCTAAAGCAGTTGCCGAAATTATTCAAAAAGCACAATGGGAGTATTTACTTTCTAAAGATGTTTATGATAAAATAGATATAGATAAGTTTTTAAAACAACTAAACAAGAAAGAGGGAAAATAACATGGACACATCAATTATTTGGAAATACACTGACTTAGAAACGGACGACGTACTGTTATTGGAAGAGTTTACCGACGGAAGTTTGTTATTTACTATTGAGGGTGACACCGTACAATTAGAACCGCACCAACTAATTCATTTAGGGCGTAAGTTCATTGAATCAGGAACAAAACAAATTGAAAACCGTGAAAAGTAGGTTTCCTTTACCTATAGTACGCACGAATTATGAAATAGACATTAACGGTGATATAACAAACAAACGAACAGGAACGGTGTTAAAAAGCAACTACACAAAGAAAGAAGGTCAGCGAAACACAAACATCTATTATAAACCAACCCTTAGAAAGAGACTGAATAGACGAAAGAAAAAACCTACCTTACAATATTGGGGCGGTAGTAAGACCATTTCAAACGCCAGATTCATGTTGAACACTTATTTTATCATTCAATTCAAGTATAAAATATTCTACAAAGACGGCGATTTATCAAACACTTGTATAGACAACTTAATTATAAGACAGAACGAAAAATTTAATAAAATAGATGGTTCTGAACTGTTGACAATCATAGAAAAGTGTTATAAGATAAATAGAGATGGAACAGTGTACTACGAAAAACCAATTATAAAGGACGTGTACGAATGTTAGATTATGAAATACATCACACTGGTTCATCTGGGAACACAAATATTATTTATGGAGGTGGGTATAAGTTTTTAGTTGATATCGGGAAACCTTTTAAATATGTTGAAAAGTTGGGTTTAAGTGACGTTGATGTAATGTTAATCACACATAAACATAGCGACCACATAAACATGGCAACGTACAAGCATATTATGAGGGATTTCCCAAATATCACTGTGATAACAAATAAAGAGGTTGCCAAGTTCATTAACGACAAAGGTTGCGACGTAGCACCAGATATAATTATAGAAAGCGGTCTGGCTGTTGATATTGATAATGTGAGAATTAATTTCATTGAGAATTTACACGGCGTAGACACACAAGGTTATATTTTTGAGGACGCTAAAGAGTTGTTATTATACGCTACAGATTTAAGCACAACCGCCTTTTATGAGGACTGGTTACAAAAGGAAAACAGGAAGTTAAATTATTGCTTATTGGAGAACAACTATGATATAACTAAGCTGATGGAACTTGAAAAAGCCCACACTGGTTATAACATCTTTGAAGCACAAGGTAGACACTTAGAAAAAACGGATTATTTCAAGTTTATTCACAAGTATAGCGCACCACATTGTAAACACGAACAGTTACACCAATCAAGCACGATGTACTAAGAAAGAGGGTTAGAGAATGGATTTTGAAATAACTAAAGTTGAATTAACTCAACAACCAACGATAGAAATGACAGGTTATGACGAGTTATTAACACAGGTTGAGGGGTTGGCAGAACAAATGAAAACGGTAGAAGTTACAGAGGACACACTACAAGGGAGTAAAAAACTAGTATCAGAAGTGAAGAAACAATATGATATTTTAGACAGTCAGCGAAAAGCGGTTAAAAAGCAACTCATGAAACCCTATGAAGAAATTGACCTTAAGATGAAACAGTTGAAAAAGGTTCTTGATAGTGGTGAGACGGCTGTAAGAAGTCAAATAAAGGAGTTAGAGCAAAAGCAACGTAGTTTGAAAGAGGTTGAAGTAAAAGCGTTATTCGATGAAATGTTCATTCATTACAAACTACCATCAATCTTTACCTTTGAAATGTTCTTAGAATCAAAACATTTGAACAAAACCTATTCGATGAGTAAGGTTAAAACGGATATGAAAGTCTGGTTTATTAATATTAAAAATGACATTCAAATGTTCCGTGACGTAGCCGACGAAATAAACCACGTTGCGAATATGGTTCAGGAATACGCTCACAATGGCTTACAGGCTTCTCAAGCAATCAGTACGTATAAACAGGCTAGGAACGATTTCAAACGCCTTAAAAACGAATTGGGGAGCTCTAAGAAGGTTTCTATCAGCATCAAGCCCCAACATAGTGAAAAGGGTATACGGAAACGTTTTCATCTGGCTGTTTACGGTCAATCGGATTTAAATAAATTGGTTCAATTTTGCAATAAAAATAACATCGATTTTGAAGCGTAACGAGTTGACAAATAAAAAGGTTGTATGGTATACTAATAAAGTAATCAAATAAAACATAAAAAGAAAGAGGTTTTCAAACATGGAAAAACAACCATTGACAGTAGTTGCGAACGAGGTACAAGAGGAAAGTGTTAAATTTACACTAATTAACAAAGAAGAAACAGCGGTATACGAATTGACGTTATTTAAAAAAGATTATGATAAAGATTCTAAAGAGTGGGTTACAAACGACGAAACAACAGAAAAATATTACAAGCAGTTACAAGACGAGTTGGGAATTATGACAGACGACCAACTGGACGACCTTACAGGAAAATCATTTGACCTATACACAAACGACGAAAACGGAAAAGCATACTTTGATAAACCAAAAGGACTTGAAAAACCAACGTTAGACCAAGAGGGTGACCTTGAAAGTGGTGAAATTGTTGACGTTGTGGACTACGAGGGAAAACGTGTGGTGGTTGTTGCAATTGATGGTAAAAACTACGGTGTAAACTTTGGCTTCTCAAATTGGATTGCACAGCTTGAGAAATATGTGGTAAATCAAGGTAAGAAAGCAAAACAAATGAACAGATTTAAAGATATCACTGGTAGCGATTGGGACGACACCGAAGAACTTATCGGGTTGACTGTAAATGTTGAGTTCAAATCATTCGCAACAGCCAGCGGGAAAGTTCCATATCTAGAATTGAAGAAAATTAAACGCAAAAAATAGTTAAAAAATTGAGGGTTGTCGGTTGACAGTCCTCTTTTATTATGATATTATATACCTATAGTAAGCAAGGAAGGAGTGATTTTATGAAATTGACACAAAAACAAAAGAAAGAAGTACAAAGTTATATTGATTTAGTTAAGAAATTAAAGGGCAATCCTCGTTATGAGAAGGGGTTGCAAAACGGTATTCAAGACCTACTGGCTGTTGAGGTAGCGTATAAAACCAGTGCTAAGGGTAATAAAATGTTAGTTATCACATGGCAAAACCTACAGACATTCGCAACAAGTAAAGCGTACTATATGGAATTTAGAAAGAACGACTACGCAAAAGCCAGAAAAGTAAAACAGGGAGAATTGTATCAGACGTTTGTAAGCGGACAAGGAAACTTTATCAACGTTAAACCTATTTTAAACATTGGTAACGGTTCTCCTCTACAAACACCACCTCTATCAACAGCTAACGTAATCGGCTATGACATGGAAGTTTATATGTACAATTGGAGTGTCACTTTCACGGACGTTCTTACAGATAAACATTTTGTCATTAATGATAATGTTGAATTACTTAAGAGATTCTTAGACAAACATAACGAAAGTGTATTTATTGGGTACAACAACAAAGGTTACGACACTCACATTCTAAAAGGTATAATCGATGGTAAGAACCCTTATGAACTTTCACAACAGATTATTAATGGCGACGATAACTCTAAGATTTTCAAAATGTACAACCAGAAGTGTATTTCATTGGTTGAAGTAGACATTATGCAGGACAACCGAGGATTTTCGCTAAAAGAACATATGGCGTTTATGGGAATGGAAGTTAAAGAAAGTGATGTTTCATTTGACATTGATAGAGAACTAACACCAGAAGAAATTGAACAAAATAACTACTATAACATAAACGACGTTGAGGGCACAAATGCTCGATTCATGGCTATTTTAGGAAGTCTTAAAACTAAGGCATTGATTTGTGACATGTACGATATTCCATACACTGGTTTATTCATGACAAATGCCAACCTTATAGCGACGATATTAAAAGCAGAGTGGCACGAAGACAGAGGGGATTATTACGACCCCTACGAAGCACCAGACTGGTTAAGATTTGACAATGTGGACGTTTTGAAACAAGTTGCTTATTGGGTTTGGAACGGTCAACCATTAAGAAGTAAAATGAAAGATGGGGAGCTTAAAGACGACTTAGGATTTGAAATCAAATTAAGGGACTTGGTTGTACAGGTTGGTTCTGGCGGTTTACATGGGGCTGTACCTAACTATATCAAGAAAAAATGTTTGATTTATCAGGACGACGTAGGCTCACTATATCCGAACACGGCAGTTTTAAACGGTTACATTTCAAGAAACATTCCGAAAGAATATCAACACTTCTATGCGGATATCTTAGAAAAACGTATGAAGTATAAAGCGGAAGGTGATAAGGATAAAGAACAAGCGATGAAACTGATTCTAAATACCTTCTACGGCGTTCTTAGAGCGAAGTTCAATAAACTGTATGACCCACGACAAGCGATTATGATAAACATTACTGGACAATTAGCCTTATTAGACCTTGCCGAAAAGATTGAGCCACACGCTTTCATATCAGCTCTAAATACGGATTCAATCAACTACGAACCATTTAGCGACGAGGATAAAGAAGAAATTGAGAAAATAAAAGCAGACTGGTGTAAGAGAACTGGTTATAAACTAGATTCTGATATTATTGTAAACATCGCTCAAAGAGATATCAACAACTATGTATGTAAATTTGACACAGGTAAAGTTAAGAAAAAAGGTGCTGTATCATTAGGTGGTAACGTTAAGATTAACAAATCGATTGTATACACCGCATTAACAAACTACTTCATGGAGGGTAAATCACCAGAAGAGACTATAAAAGAATGTGACGATATGCTACAATTCCAAATCATTAGTAAAACAGGGTGGACGTATCAGCAAACACGATTGTACAACGGTGATGAATGGGAAGAGATTCAGAAAGTTAATCGTTCATTCGCAATCAAAGAAGGCACTGGTTTTAAAACTGGTGTTATCCGTAAGTTTAAAATGGGGGAACTACCAACTAAACCGAAACGTAATGCAAAAGACAGCGATTTAACGTATGACAAAAAATTAAACGAATATAATGAGAACAAGAGTTTGATTGAAGAATTGACACAAGAGGTTGGGTTGTCGTCAGCGGAAGAACGTTACCAAGAGCTTAAGGGTCAAGTTGTAAAAGCCATACCAAACGAACCAGAACGCTATACGATTGATAACAAGGCGATTGAGAACTTAAGTGTTAAACGTTCTGATATTGACGAGGATTATTATATCAAGTTGGCAAAAATGGAAATTCTAGCATACGAACTGGATAAAGAAACTCTTAAAGAAACGTTGAAAGATGTTGACTTTGATATTGACGTTGACGAATACGGCGAAAAAGTAGCTTAAATCGTTATTTATTGAAAAAGTTGTGTGTCATAGGCGCATTCTAAGGCTTTGTTTATATGGTAGGTGGTTAATCTATCACGAAAAAGTCTTAGAATGTTGCTGTTATTTAAATAAAAAACCTTGACTTCTGGTTGTTCAGATAGTATTATATACATATAGAAAGAGAACAGAAAGAAGGAGCGCGAAATGAACTATACTAAATTTTGGCAAGACTTTACAGAATCAGGGGATACACTTAGTGGAATAGGCTATAAGGGTTGTTTGGCGATGTTAGATAGAATCAAACGAGATGACGATGAAACTGTTAGAATATTCAGAAAATTAATGGCTTTAGCCAAAGCGTTTATTGAAAATGAATTGAAAATCGAACTACCAGAAATTAAGTGGGAGTTAAGCGGGCGACTAGTCAATGTGCATGGATATTATCAACACACAAGAGGTGGGCGACCTGTAAAGATTACTATTTCAAAAGATTTAATCAGATACCACGATGAAAACATTATCTTTGAAACAATGGCTCATGAGTTCTTACACTATGCGTTACATGTTATGAACAAACCTTTTGCTGATGGCGACTTATTATTTGAAAGTCTGTTGCACAAGTACAATTTGAGAAGTAACTACCACCACTCAGCAGAAACCTATGATTTTATTGTAGTTGGTCGTGGAAATGTTAAGCGTGGGGTTATGGAATACGGAAAAAGATAAATTAAAAAAGACGGTTTAGGTAAAAAATACCCAGACCATCTTTTTTTATTAGGCTTTAATTGTAATAGGGAACAGCAAGTCAGTACCATCTTTGTTCCAATCCTTTGTGTATGTTCGCGCTAACACCATTACTTTCATACCTTTAGGAATCAAACCATCAACCTTAAACCCTGTAGCACTTGCATAAGGATAGTTGTAAGCTTTCTGCACGTCCTTACGCTCAATAGAAGGAGCTTTAACACGTCCAATTTCTTTACCTGTATCAGCATTCAAAAAGATGATTGTTTCGTGCTCACCGCTCGCATAATGCCAACCATGCACATGTACTACGTTGTGTGTTGCGTTACCACTTTTTACAGTAGCCCCATCTAAACAACCAAAGTTTGAAGGAATACGACCCAACACGCCACTATGGTAGTTAGGTTTATTTGTTACTGGTGGTTGTGGTTTTGGTGGTTTTGGTGCTGTTTCTAAACGATAGATGTAATAGTAAGGGAATCCGTTAGCCTTAGCGATAGAATCCACGTTATTAATAGACACGCCGTTATACCCATAGTTACAATGGATAATGTTTTCGTTATCGTCATAAAAAATACCAGTGTGACCGAAAGCACCGCCAGATTGACCCCTCTTACCCCAGATAAAAATATCCCCACGTTTAGGGTTATAGCTGTCTTGATTCTCATAAACAAGTTTGTAACCGTTTTCAATAAGATAGCTGTGCATTGAATCCGTATTATACAACCAACTTGCTTTAGTACCGCCTGAACGTTCAATCGCTCGTACAATAGTTCCTGAACAATCTCCTGTACCATCAGAACCATCACGGCGACCATTCATAGAGTAAGTAATTCCTTGATTTTTCAAACCAACCATGAAAGCGATTACATTATTTGTATTCACACCCATTTTAACACGTCCTTTTCTAAAAGTCAAGGAAGAACATTTTTAAACGTTCCCCCTTGCTAGTTTATTATTTGTTTAAAATCCGTTCACTATCTTTGAAACCTTTTGTCGTTGGGTCAGTGATTGCACCGTACACACTGTTAGCCACTACAGCCAACAAGAATGGATTAGAGACAGTCCCTACTAACAGCTTAATCAACCCAGACCAAGTTGTCAAATCAGCCAGTTCAATGTTATTGTATGCCACGATAGGTAACAGAACAGCCATAACTAGTTGAGCGATGAAAACAGGGTTAGAGAAACGAATTTTCCAATTGATTTTTTTATTCATGTGTGTTGTCCTCCCTTACTGGTATTTGTGAAACGTCGTTGAAAAGCATTTCTATAGTACCGTTTCCTTTTAGGTTTTTATATGACGTATAGAGACAGTTTAAATTACGCAATTCAACTGGCTTTATATATCCTCGATTAAGATACTTTAAACACAAATCGAAAAGTTGACCGTGTAATATAGCCCTATTTGATTCTTTCAACATTTCAATGTCTAATGTAATGGTTTTGTATTTTGCTTCTGCTACCGTCTTATTTGTCTTGTATGACTTGATAAAGGCTTTCCCTAACATAGTTATACCACCAACGATTGAGAAACCAAATAAAGCGCTTACATTGGCATTTAGTTGTAATAAATCATTTAACATATATCCACCTCCTAGAAACGACCTACCTTAATTATACCAAAAAAAGAGGGTATATTTCAACCCTCATACGTCGTTCTACTTACGCCTATAAACACTATTGATTATACTAAGGATATTAGATGGTCTATTACCTATTTCTAGCTTGTCGTATCTATCAGTTAAAGCGTTATACTCGTAAGAAACAACTTCTGCCTTTATTTCAATGTTTAACGGTGGGTAGTATATTCTAACAATCTCACCCAAACCTACACTTTCCAATTTAGCGAAATCCTCATACCCTTTTGCGTGGCGTAAACTTATAAAGTCTATTTTAGCACTTGTCCGTGGGTCGTTTAAATGGGCGTTTGCCGTATTGTATGGAACAGCCAGAGCGTGAATATCTGCCCTTGTGGTTGGTCGTGGGTCGTTTTGTGTCCAGTCTACAACCTCTATCCTACCGTTCTTCCACACTTTTGTGCCAATTCGATAAATATTATCCGTAGATGCCGATAAACTACCGAAAATAACGTCTGGTGTGTGGAAGAATCCTTCTCTACCTTCTTTATGGGCATAATGGACTATACCATTTACAACATCACTTATATCTACCTCAACCTCAATACCAGTGATATTTTTACCGTATTCAATTCGAACACCGTTGTCACGACCTAAAACAGCCACGTTTGGTTTTTCCCACTGGATACGTCCATTACGTTTCCAAATTCTACCACCATACGTATCAATGAAAGAACCCTCTTTACCCTTCATAACATCTAACATACTCCAAACATTTAAATTAGGATTACCCCACCTACCTGTAGCGTTTCCTGTTTCACTTGCATCAATGTTGTTTGTCATCGTTGGGAATGGTTCTGCCCCTTGTGGTCGCCATGAGTGTATGGTTAACAACTGGTTAAATCCTAATTCCCCATTTTGAGCGCCAGACGGTTCAACGTTCATCGAGTTTCTTAAATAGTTTTCCTCAATTTCCCCCCATATTTGTATCGTTCTATTTCTAGTGTTTAGCTTTGTTTTATTAATGTAAAAATTTATTGGATTACTGTTTTGAACCCATAACGTTTCCTCACCTTCTCGAACTTGGACATAATTTTCTATTTGTAATAACTTTGAGTATTCCTCACTATAAGGAACTTCCATAAATAATGTTGGGTCGTTGAATTCAGAAACCGTCACTTTACATTGTGTAGCATTGCCGATTACCCCTATTTGAACCTTTTGCTTGTTTGTACCACCCTGTAAAACCTTAAACACTGGTTGTTGAAATACCAATTAGACCACCTCATTTTTATCAATTGTAATTGTCATACCTGTTGGGACTGGTGACGGTAACGTTGTAATAACTCTAAAATTACCTCTTGGAATAGCAGGAAAAGTAACCATAGTCATTTCACCTTTAGGATACGATTTTACCCCGCCACTTGTTTCATACCAGACTAAACGTTTACGCCCATCAATAACCAGTTTTGTAGCACTAGCGGGGATACCAGAACCAGTTATGTTACAGTCAAAGAAATAGTTATTTGTCAGAACCTCTAACATTCTAATTCGCATAGTTGTGCCCGCAGTTGTTGGAATACCTGTTACGGTGATTAGTGGGTACGCCGTATACCAACCTGTATTGTTTTGTAGCGTGTTTGTCGTAGCCGTTATAACGATTGGAGCACTTGTTTTTATCCCAAAAGGTTCACAAATGAACTCAATCTCAAAAGAACCATAATCAACAAAATCGTTCAACGCATCGCCGATTCTAACCGTTTTCACTGTGTAAATAACGTCTGGTTGGTCGTTAAACTCCAATGTTTTAGCACTATAGAATCTACTCCTATACATTGCAAACTGTTCTCTAAATGTTACCGTTGAACTAACTTCTAAATAGTTAAAACGAACTTTAATTGATAGATTATTCCAACCAGTGTCAACAAAAACATTACCGTTAAACCCTCCGTCTAAGTCATATTCAACCGTCTTGCTTTCAGGACTTGTTATTTGAGGTCTACCCTCTAAGCACAAGTTTAGTAACTCAATGTCGTTACCGTCCAATTTCATCTGTGGTAGTTCTCCTCGTGGTGTCCATACCATATATAAATACCTCCTTAATAGTTTCTATATTCATTATAGCACATAAGACACAAAAACACAAGCGTATTCTAAGAACTTTTATGATAGATTATGCGCCTACCATATTTTAAAATCCTTAGAATGCTCGTGTCACACACTTAATTCCATGTATATTGTTGATTATATTGATTTAGAAGCATTTCAGACACACGGCTAGTAAGTTGGTTCACTCGTTCGTCACTGTCAATGTTTCCGTCAATATTAACTTGTACGTTATTAACGATTGGTCGTTGACTATCATACTCCATTGTATCTGAAATCATAGAGCCTATAACACTCAAATTACGTTTGTTTAGAGGTAGAATTGCTTCCGCCCCCGCTTCTCCACCAACCATCATATTAGAACCGTTCATTCCGAATGCGGTAGGTTTGTTCATGATACCACCTTTAGCATACCATTCAATACCAATCTTAGGTAATTTACCTTTTAATGGGTTGAAACTACCAGTGATAGAGAAGTGCGGTAACTTGATGTGTGGAATATCAATCTCAGGAAGTTTTAGCTTAAATTTGAAAATGTCTTTGATTTTGTTGATGACATTTACAACAGCGTCCCATAAGCGCCCTAGTGTGGATTTTGCAATATCAACTACGCTATTCCATGTGTTAGAGAATAACTTCCCAATACCAGTTAAAACGCTTCCTATGAAATCAGAAATTCCCTTGAAGACACCACCGATTACTTTTTGAATACCAGACCATACTTGAGAAGTGGCTTCTTGAATAGCTTTCCATGCCCCGTCCCAATCGCCTTTTATAATCGCTGAAACCGTTTTGATAATCCCTTTGATGATACCCATCGCAATTTCAATAGTGCCAGAAATAATGTTCCAAACGTTAACTGTCAAATCCTTTATGACTTGCCATACTGTACCAATGATAATGTCTATGTTCTTAAATGTAGCTTGTACAATATCCCAAATCGTTTGTAAAGCACTTGATAAGCCCGCAACGATGAAATCCCATACAGCAGACGCAGTAGCCGAAATAGTATCCCAATTTTCAATGAACCAGTCTACAATCTCAGTAATCATGGCAATCGCTTCTGGAAACGTTTCTTGTAACCACTTCCAAACAACCGCCCAAACGTCTTGGAAAATCTTAACTGCTGTGTCCCAATTATTGAACGCTACAACAGCCAGACCGATTGCTAGTATTACCAGACCCACGATTAATAGAACAGGTAGCATAGCTAGGTTTAAAGCAGACATCGCCAATGCAACCCCTGTGATAACTGGTATTAATTTACCAACAACCACGAGACCACCGCCTATACCCAAAATGAATTGTTGAATCCACGGGTCAAGCTCAATCCACCATTGTAGTAAGTCTTGTAAAATATCAGCTAAGAATTTCAAACTGTCAATGAACACGCCTAGTAAGTTATCCCCAACTGTAGCTAGGAAATCCTCAAATGCTTGTTGTAAGTTACCCATCTGGTTCTCTAGCCCATCTGATTCACGAGAAGCCTGTCCAAAAGCACCAGACAATTGGTTTCCTTCTTCAACCATCGCCATTAAGGTAAGTTGTTTCTGTTTCTCGTCTAGGTCAACAAAGGACTTACCAAACAATTCATTGGCTTTTGTGTTCCTAGTTGTCTCTGTGGCAGAAATACCTAACGCGGCATCATTTTCAAAGTTACCTTTTAAGAAAGATTGTAAACTTTCTGTTGTCTCTTCTAAACTTCTGTCATAAAATGCCGCACTATCCGCACTAGCCCGCATTGCCCTACTTGTCAAATCTAATGCTTCCTCTGTAGTAGCACCAGTTGTCTTAGCGAACGCACCAATCTTAACAAAACTAGGCTTTAATCGGTTTGGTAAAATAGAGGTTTCGTTGGCTATTTCTTGCATTGACATAGTAGCACTTGTCGCCAAATCTCCGAAAACTTGGTCAAACTGTGAGTTGATAGCTACCCACTTGGCACTTGCTTCAACGGATTTCATACCAAAGTCTATAACCTTGTCTGCCATTCCACTTAATTTATCGCCCACTTGGGAAAGCGCTTCAATACGTTGGGTACTACCAATTCTACCTAGTTCCTCATTCGCTTCATCTGCCCCATCTGCCATTCGTTCAAACTGTCTTGATAGGTTATTCAGGTCATTGGTAACATCGCTAATATCGCTTGTAACGCTTACTGAAATATTATTAGAACTTGCCATTTTCTCAACTCCTTATACATTACTATTATCATTATACCATGAAAGCGCTTACAAACACAACCGTATAAAAAAGAGGCTACCCACTTAGGATAACCCCATGTTCTTATTTATTTTTGCTTGCTAGTTTTTCCTCTAGCTTATTTTGATAGCCTTTGTAAGAACTGTCCGCCAAAGCGATGTAAAGTATCTCAAAAGCACTCACATCATCATTTAACAACCAGTCGTCGGGAACGTCATAGAAGTTTCGCATTTTCGCAATCCAACTGATAACGCTATCCGCTTCTGGTATTTTCATTTGTACAGTGTTCTTACTGGCTACTTTTTTCCCAACCGTGCTAACTCTTCAAGGTATTGGTTACGACTGTTCTTGTCAATCATAGCATAGTAGATTTTCATTGCTTCCTTCATGTCAAAGTCAAACTCTTCTGAAAACTCTTCAAAGCTCAAATAGTCATTCATGTTAGCTTGACGATACCCAACATACACCGCATTATAAAGATTTGAAATGTTTACTTCTGCTGTTTTTTCTCCAACAGCCAGTGTGAAAGCGTCGTTTGCTTGTGGGAAGTCACGAGCGATTTTCATACATTTGATTGGATTGTACTTTAACTCTACATCTACCATTTCACCGTTTAATAATTCAATTTGTGTTTTGTTCATTTTTTAATTTCCTCCAATTTGTTTTTATTCGTCTGATTCTTGAGGTTCAGCAACCGTTTTTACTTTTTTACTGCTGTGTTAAGGTCAGTTAACCATGCTTGTGGAGTAAGTCCTGTTGCTTCTCCTTCTGTTGTTTCATGATACCAGTAACCCAAAGCGTCTTTTTCAACAGTTGCTACAAATTCCAACATAGCCACCTCGTCAGCGCCGTTTTCAACAGTGAATGTCAACCCAGATTGTGAACGAGCCTTACCAAAACCAATTAATTTGTAAGTTTCTTCAAAATCATCTTCTAGTTGAGCAGACAATGCAAAAGGTTTACCGTTAGATGTATCGCCGTAAGAGAACACACCCGCTTTGGTTGTTGTGCCTTGTTCCAGTCCATAGAAGTTGCGGAAAATTGCAATAGGAACGTGAGCCGTTACCGTAACTGTCATACGTGTAGGTTTTGTAATTTCCTTAATTACCGCACTACCACATTTCTTTTGTACTGATTGTGTTTCTGTTTCAACCGCAATAGAACCGCTACAGTCAACTTGTTCTGCCGTAGTTGCACCCTCAAATTTGAAAGCGATTGCCGTAATACTAGTTGCATCAAAATTTAGTAATCCCGCCATTATAAAATACCTCATTTCATTAATTTTATTTTGTTACTATAATCAAGTATAACACAATAAAGCTTTATTTGTCAACTAGAATTTCATACCTTTAATCGTTTGTGAAACAATCTTATTAATACCGCTTGTGGAAGCTTTTACGCCACGTTGTACAAACTGCTTAGCCTTTTTACCTTTTGACGTTCCTGTTCCATTATTTGGGAATTTAATATACCAGTAATCTGACCGAGGTTGTATATAAAAACCAACGTTACGATAACCCGCTTTCCCTCCAATGGCTTTTACTTCTAAACTATTGGCGCTTTTTGCGTGTACCTTTGCTCTGTTAGAAACTGGCATACCTTTTTTGATATTCCGTCTAACCATCGGCGCGCCCTGTTTATTTAGATTGTTTATTAACTGGTTCTTTAAGTTCTGTGGGTATTTTGACATCTTAAAAGCCACGTTTGTATTACCGTCAATATGGATTTTTACCGCCATAGGTTAACACCCCACTTTTGTAAGCCTTGTAGCCGTCACAACAACCACTGTCAATTGTCTGTCTTGAGTGTTCAATGGTTGAATTTCTTTAGACACGTCGTCTATGTTATATTTAGATTCCTTAAAACAGCCAATTATCGTTAGAATATCCAGTAAAATATCCTCACGGTTTTCACTAACATAGGTTAACGTGGTTGTTTCGTCCATAGCTTTCTTACCTGTGATGTTAGGTGTAAAACTACCAGATTCTAAAATCATGAAATCGCTATCTGTTGTAAACACTAGGTTTCCCTCACTGTCACGCTCTACGATTTGAATGTCGTTTACATCGTTCTCCGTTACGGTATCAATAAAAACTGGTGTATTATCAAACTCACTTTCTAGGTTGTCAGCAAGTTTAACTAAGTATCTGTTTAATCGTTCTGCTTCTGCCTTAAATTTGTCGCGTATGCTCATTTAAATATCTCCCCCTCAGTTTTACCCGCCCGAATGTCAAACGTGCTCAGATAGCAAAATAGACGGTTATTAAACTTATCTGTTTTTTCAAGTTGATAATAAACACCTCTTATGTTCAATACTAACTTGTTTTCAGTATACTGTTCAATCTTTTCATTGTACGGAACTTCAATTTTCATTGTGATTTCACTTCTTAAGTTTTCTAAAAACTCATAATCCGTACCTGTTAGATTCGCACGCTTATAACGACATGTGATGACTTTTTCGTATTGAGAACCTGTCACACGTCTGTTTGCGTTACGTACTGCTTTCTTTTCGTTAAACGTGCAGTAACCGCTATTGAAACTTTGGTGTACATCATTACTTTGGTTTGGTAATGGCATTGTCATACACTCCTTCCAATAGCCAACTCAATAATTACCGCTTGTAACTCCTTAGCAAAGTTTACCTCAAACAAATCAAGTGAGTTATTTAGGGCATATCTAGCTCTTTCTGTTATGAGTTCTGCAATGGTAGAATATTCATCAAAGTTCAGTTCGTCACCATCGTTGAAACGTGTCATGTAATTATAACTTTGGATAACTAATCGTCTAATTTTGTTGTCGTCCTCTTCCCAATAAATATTGGAATTGTCTTTCACAATGTCAACTAGCTTGTCAATAAGTGTATTGTTCATAGTGTAACCTCCTTAATTTATATTATAACACATTAAAAAACCCCTGTCAACAACCAGTGTCAACAAGGGAATTTTAAAATTATGCTTCTGTAATTGTAACACGTTTGAACATGTTATCTCCTTTTGGTTGTCCGTTTCCGTACATTTTAGCCAAGTAAACACGTTCGTCTTGAATGTAACGATGTTCGTCAGAGAAACCAAGTTTAACGCCTGCACCTAGTACGAATAGGTAGTCTTTCATACGTCCAATTACGAACTCGTCTTCTGGTACGGCTGTTGTTTGAACAATGTTGAATGGTAATGGTAGAGAAGATACATATTGACCTAAGCTGTTTTGAACAGTGTATTCAGGGAACAGAACTTTGTAATATGTTTGTGGGTTAACCAAAATAGTAACGTCAGAAGGAGCAATGGAACGCTCTACTGTGATACCATTTTCAACAGTCACTTTTGATAATTTAGCCATCAAGTCTCCCATTACTTTTGGTGTGAAACCGTCAACTTCTACTGCATCAATTACAGAGTGTTCACCTGCTACTACGTTTGATAGAGAACGACGAATACCAATAGGCATTTCTTTACCTGTTCCGTCAACGATAGCCTTTTCAAGAGCGATTGCAATAGATTCAGTAAGAACAGTTACTACGTATTGAGCCAACCATTCAGGACTGTTTAGGTCTAAGAATGCTTTACATACAGGAATGAAAGCGCTTAGTTTGAATTGACCGATAGAGATTTTACGGAAACCTTTGTCCATAACTTCTTTAACGTCTGCACATAATGTACCCCAAAATGCAGGATTTACACCAATTGAGAAAATCCATTCAGTTGTCAAACCGCCGTTCATAGTGTCCACAGCGCCAATAATAGGGTGGTTTTTCACTAGGTCGTCAAATACGCGATTGATAAGAGTTGCGGGAACTGTAGCACCTACGTTGTCAAAAGCTGAACCACTTGAAATCATTTCCATAAAGTACTTACGTTCTTCGCCTGTAAGAGCTGTTGTACCACGTGAAGCTAAAACTGCTGTATCTCCTTGTACTGCTTGAGCTTCTGCCAACACTTTGTTTTGAATTTGTTCAGCTAAGCCAGTTACAGCCATTTGAATATCGCTTTCGTTAACTTCTGGTTTTGAAAGAACTTTAGCAAGCTCAACTTTTGCATTTTTTTCTAATTTAGACATATGTGTTAATCTCCTTTAACTTTGTTTTATTTGTTGTTTCTATAGATTATTATAGCACAATGGAAATGAGGATTGCAACCCCACTCCCAAAGTGTTATAAAGTTGTGTTAAACGATAAAGGTTAAGCCTTCTAAACTAACGAAAGTCGTATCTCCACCACGTACCCCAATATGGATATCGTTACTGTTTGCCAACACGCTGACACGAGATACACAGGCGTTACTACCGTCAGAAGTACCAGAAAGGATTCTATTACGACTATTTGAGAATGCGCTTGTTGGGATAGTTCCCGCTAAAACCGATGTACCGTCTACGAATTTATCTGTACCACCAGTTTTTTGAATAATACCAGACAGGTGGATTGTTTTTGAACCGTCGTTATTCGTGAATATCGTATATTTTGGTTGTTGCCCACTATAGGCTTGATGTCCTGTAGCTAAAGTGATGTTTCCGCTAACAGGTGGTTGTGATAGGATTCTCCAAGAACCCAAAACGCCCGCATTCATATTGATATAGAATACTCTCCCGCTGTCGTCAACCCCTGTGAAACTTCCGTAAGTGGCAGTATTTAGAGTAAGTATACCCCGAACTGCTTGAGGTGTTAAACCATTCATAACCGCAGGCATACAGATTACACTATGCACTCCCGCCCCAAGTGATAATAAATTGTCTTGTAAATCGCTTGAGATAGTTAGTTTTGAACGACCATCGTCCATTGTCACGGGTACTTTTTGACCTACAGGAACACGAGAACGTAATGTGTAAGTAAAGTCTGCATAATCTAAGTAGAATTGGCTATTTACCCCATTTCCTGTTGGGTTAGCGTACAATAACATGTAAATTTTACCGTCGTCGGTTAGGTATAATTTGTTGTTTGTTGACGCAATATTGTACTTCATTTCGCTATATTGGTCGGTGGTGTTTGTCACTGTCCCACTCCATACGCTAGAATCACCATTCCACAATTGAGTAGTTAGCTTAAATCCACCGTCACCGTTACCGTAAGCGTAAACTCTAGGGGTCATACTTGTTATGTCAGTTCTCAATACCGCCACTTTTTGAGCTAATGTGAGTGCGCCCCTTGTGCTAAAATAGTTAGGGTACTCTTTTGCCACCATAGATACGATATCCCAATCAATGATAACTTGCATAACATTTCCGTCGATGGTATTTAAGTTTGAGAAACGTTGTCCATCAAGGGCTTTTAAGTAGTCATAACCGTTTTGAGCAAACTCAGTCATAGTTGTTGTTGGTGTAACTATCGTCGGGCTTGCTGTATATCTAGCACGGTTAGGGTTAGCTGTTACACTACCTGCTACTTTTCCGTTGAAATCCTTTGTGTAGGTTTGAGGAATAACACCACCATTAAGCAAGTTCATGATATCCTGTTCGGACGTGTATTTTTTCCAAGCGCCACCCCACGCACCGTTATTAACCCCACGAGCGAAAACGTTACCGCCATCATCAGCAAGTAGATAGTTCCCGAATGCGGATACGTTACGAATGAACAGTCCCCGTAAAGCACCAGTTACTCCAAGACCAGTAATAGCGTCACCAGTTACAGCTACGTTGTGGACACCCGCACCTAACGCCATAGAATCACTTAATAAAGTATCGGCATTACTGAACGTTGCTTTTCGTTCTCCTGTATCGAGTGTGATTTGTTGCATTTGAGCTTTTGAAACAAAGGCTTGTTCTTCCCATTGTGAGTTAGTGTACCACGCCCCCTGAAAGAACGTTCTTGTAAATACTCGTCCACCGTCTGAAATCAACGTAACGTTACCAGAACCGTTTTGATTAATACATTGTACAATTGCCGAAAATGTTTGCCCAATCTTAGGCGTGTCACTGGAAGCACTAGAAGCTCGTAGCGTGTAGAAGCCTAATCCTTTAGCTAGAATGTAATCGAGTAAACTTTGTCCGCTCCCGATTGTAGCAATAACATTACCTGTGTCACTTGTAATTTTAGTCATTTGGGCTTTTGAAACATCAGCTTTTAAATTTAAAGCACGGTCTGCTTCGGCTTTGGTATATTTGTCTGTCAGTTCACCCCAAAAACCTATCCAGTTACCATTTGAGATATTTCGATTATAGACTTTCCCGCTATCAGCTACCCCGATTACATATCCATTTTTAGCATCAGTCATATTTGAAATGAACCTGAAACCATATGTCCCGCTTGGGTGGTCACTAGCGCCGTTTGTTGAAACATATGATTTAACCCCCGCACTACCTACAATAGTGTCTAAAATCGCTCCTGACGTAATCGTACCAAACCGCTCACCATTATCAGCAGTCACTTTGTTCATTTGGGCTTTTGACACATCAGCTTTTAAATCAAGTTTTGTATCCACTTGCGTTTTTGTATAGTAGTCAACTAACAACGCGCTTAAGTCTACTTCAATTTGAGCGATTCTTGCTTCTAGTTCTGTTACTGTTGTTTCGATACCGCCAACTTGTGATTGTAATTCGGTTACCTTCGTTGTAAGAGTATTAATAGTACCTTGTAAGGTTGTCACTTGCGTTTTTAGCTTGTTTAACTCCTCGTCTAAGCTATTTATATCTGATTCCATAGAACCGACCTTAGATTGCAAAATAGATAGCGTAGAATTGATTTGTGTTTCAACGTCCGTTACATGGTCTTTGATAACTACCAGTTGGCTGTTAACGTCTTTTTTGAAATCCGTAACGTTTGTTTGAATACCGTCCATTTGTTTGTTAATAGTTGTTTCAAACTCGTTTACTTCATTTTCCACACTGTCAACTTTTGCTTTGATTTCGTCAAGTTGTTCTTGCACATCTAGTTCGATTCCGTCAATGATGTCATCAATTCTAATTTGGGCTTGTTCTAAGATATCCTCAAAACGCTTGAAATAATAACAATCAACATCGAATAAATCCGTGTCAATATCAGACGTAATCATTTCAAAGGTATACCGTGCCATATCTAACCGTTGACCTGTTGTTAGAATTGCGTACAAACTCATGGTAACACGACCATTGAACCCGTGCAACTTTTGAGGAATCGTTACAGTTACGTTTTTCACGCCGTCGTGAGTTGGTACTCCTTGATATTTACATTTGTTTCCGTTGTGTGTGTAAGTCATTAAGAACATCAATTCTTTAATGCTACCGAAAAACGCGGGGTTATCAACCGTACAAATCGGCAATGTCAATTCATGTACATCTTTATCATACGAATATACAACCGATTCAAGTTTGATAAGTTTCTGTTTACTTTGGCTTACTATAGCGTTTTCGCCTGTTTCTGCTTTGTATAGTACCATATTTAAACCTCCTTAGTGTTTAGAAAAAAGGCAACAGGAGCAATTTTCCCATCGCCTTAATTCTATTATAAACTAATGTTGTTGAAAATGTCAACTAAAGTTTCGATTTTTGTATGATTTTCCATGATAATTTTTTCTGATTCTTTCCCAACACTTTCAACAGTAGGTTTTTCTGGTGTTTCTGATTCTTCAACTTGCATTGTAACCTCTGTTGTGTCTGCTAGTTGTGGTTTTTCGTCAGAAATAATTTCATCAATGAAGCCGTATTCCAGAGCTTGTTTTGCTGTGATAAGTTTATCACTATCCAATAACTCTGTGAGTTCGTCTTCTGTACCTGTGAATTTCTTCATATACAAATCAATCACTGTACTGTCGATTGTGTCAAGTTCATCGGCTTTAGCGCGTAAATCGTTAGCGTGACCCATTGCCATAGTACCAGATTTGTGGAATAGGAACATACTTGTCTCATGCGCTTTTACGGAATCCATAGCGAATAATGGAAGCGTTGCCGCAGAAGCACAAAAACCATCTACAATAGCGGTCTTAGCACCTTCATAACCCTTTAAAAGAGCCAACATTGCCATACCTTCAAACGCATCGCCACCCTTTGAATTGATGTGTAACTCAATATCGCCCTCTACATCTTTTAAGTTTGATTTCATACCCGCATAAGAGCTTGATTTAATTTCGTCCGTCCAAAAGTCGTATACTTCACCGACGAATCCATTTAGAAATAATTTAGTTGCCATCGTTGTTAGTCTCCGTTTCTGTAGTGTTTTCTGTAACTGTTACATCTGCCATATCTGGTTCAATACCCGCGTGGAAATCATCAATGTTTTGGTAATTCTTAGTGATTACACGAGTGTTTCCAATCGGTTCTGGTAACTTGTCTAAATGTAAATAATTATCTACAATATCATTTAGTGACAACGCACCAGTTGGGAATACTTGGGCAATAAACGTGCCGATTGTCTTCAAATCCGTTACACGAACCTTTGTTACGTCTGGTTGTACACGTGAGCCGTTCAAATACTCTTGTTCACTGTAATTATAACGGTTGATTGCTTCTTTAAACAAGTCAATCATTGGGTAGACAGCGTTCACAAGGTAGTTATCAATAACGTTCTGTGTAACTTCCGTACCTTCCCATGATGTCATAATCATTTGAATCGGCACATGGTACGTGTTTGCCACAATATCAAACATGTCACGGATAAAACGGCGTGAATCATTAGAGCTTTCAATCTGCTTATCGGATACGTTTTCAATCTGCCAGTCATTGCTTTTTGCGTAAATCTTTGCCCCCGCCTTAGAACTTGCAAAATCTGCTAAGTTTTGAGCCATCAACTTGTTAAACTCGTCTTGGGCTTCATTACTTTGTGAACGGAATAGTTTAGAATCCAAAGTAAAACGACGTGTTTTGTTTGACTGATAACCGTATACTGCCGATTCTAACAAAGAATTATACGCTCTTGTGTATGAATCCATGAAAGATTTAATTTTCACATCGTTGTATTTCATATAAATCACATTTTCTTGCGATAGTGTTATCGGCGTACCACCAGTTTGTACCACATGATTGTTGATGGTAATATTATTGAATGTAATTTTATTAAATGAAACTTGTTTCTTTGTGAAACTTTCAGCAACGTATAAACGACCATCGTTAGGGTACACTAGAACTTCACCATCTAACATAATACGTCTGACTACCTGTTTGAAGAACTCAGTACTTGTTTGATGCTCATTCGGTGCGACATTTAGTTTGTAAAATAGTTGCTTCTCCACTTGTTCACCTTTATCAAATGTTTTCCAGTCAGCACGAGCGAAAGAGTTTGCGATAAGGTCTATTGTAATTTCTAACGCCAACCGTTTGTAAACTAATTCCTGCTCGAACATTCCGCATTCGTATGTGTCTGTAGGCTCACAAGTATTACTGCCCTTAGATTTAAAAATATCTGAAAAAAATCCCATCTTTACACCACCTTTATTCAAATTATAACACAAAACAGGACTATATTACAAGCCCTGTGAATGTTGTGTTTGCTGTTTGTTGGTCTAGGTCGTCTACTGTACCTATGAGGTACGCAATGAAAGCACTTATTGGGTCTGTCTTACGTTTCTTAGGTTCAATTTTACTGTAGCGAACACCTTTGTTAGTGATTTCTTTGTACATGTTACCTACTGCCCAAACGAAAATACTGTCTTGACCCACATACAACTTGTTTTGAGTGAATAGTACGTCAAGAATCGGACTAACTAATGTTTCTTTTAACATATTCGTTGGTACACGAGCCACTTCAAACCCCGCAAGGTCAAGAGCAGAACCAAGCACCCCGCTTTTGTATTGGTCAATGTAGACTGTTGATAGCGTCCACCCCTCTTTTACTCGGTCTGAAAACCATTTGACAACTTCTGTTTCACTAATGATTTTAGAATCAACCACCGTGAGTTTTCCCTCATCTTCTGCTATTTGTAATATTTGAGGGTTTATCTGTCCGTTATGACGCTGTTCTTTGGTGATAAAACTATGTTGTAAGTAATAATATTCGTCCTCATACCGTCCGACAATGCCCACACTAGTTAAATCACGGCTAGATGAGAAATCCACACAACCAGACACGTAGGTTTGATTTAAAATATCTCGATAGTACTCAATACCTTTTATGGTTGTTGCTTTACGTTCTTCATATGTAGCTAGAGCGAAACGTGAATCTTCCTTAACGTAATTTAAACGTTTCAAATGGAACTCCATATTTAATTCAGCGTTTGAATCTATTTTCGCAACTTCTGTTCGGTAGCGTCGTAACAACTCTTTATTGTATAAGACACTAGGGTTCGCCTTTTGCCACCCTTCAATAGTTTTTACCTCTGACAAGTCGTCTATGTGGTGCATGAATGGAAATGTTCTGGTGTGGCGTTCGTCCTCAATTGGGAAGTCTACCCCTTTTTTTCCGTCAAGAATTTCTCTACCGTCTTCTTTGTAGTCGTCAAGAATTACCCCACGTGTATAACCGTCCGTTGATGTGATTACACTGCGCGCATCAGGAATTTTACCAAGTGAAGACCGCATTACGTTAAGTGCGTTATAGTCTCCTATGGCGTGAACCTCGTCTGTGTAAGACAAACCCAACCGCATACCGTCCATCGTGTTTCCGTTTGAACTCAAGAACATGAAATTTGAATCGGTTGACTTTGAAACCATTTCTTGCTTGGTTGTTTTGAAAACTTTCTGTAAAGCTTTGTTATTTTTAATAATATCCATGATATCCATATAACTGGCTTTGGCTTGTCGTTCTGAACTTGCTGAAATACCAACATCATAGTGCTTTATACCGTTTATGTTTGTGATGCAGGCGAATATTACCCATGCCATAAAGTAGTTTTTACCACTACCACGTGCCATGTAAAGGAAATAGTCGTCAAACACCAGTGAATCGTCTTCTTTGAACCGTAATCCGAATATAAAAGGTAGTAGAAAGCGTTCCCACTCGAATAAATCATGGGGGAAATATTTCTTAGGCGTATAATAAGCGTTTTCTGTCAATGTAACGTCCAAATATACATCTAAAGTGAAAACACGCTCTTCTAGGTACGTGAAAAGGTCGTGTATATCCTTAGAAACTAGCTGTTGTTTGCTTTCGATAAGGTTTTTATAGTCCTTATACATCCAGTACTCCGCTACATCTGAACCCTCTATACACTCATGTGCTTTTTTAAACCAAGCTATTTTATGTTGAAAAGTAGCCATATTACAACCTCACTTTACTATTTTTATGTGATTTTCAGCTATGTACACTAACATGTCTATCACTTTATCATCGATTTTCAAGGTGTCATACACTATCCACCGTTGTTTAGGGTTCGTCAACTCATTTTTAACTTCAATCAAACCCATTTTGTTACATTTATTCCCACCAACGCACATTCTAATATTCACATACCAATGGTAAACCTCTTGTAAGAATTGTGTTTGTAGTGTTTTACTTGTTTCACCGTTCATAATAGCTTTAACGTACCATTGAGAACCACCTAAGTCTAATAGTTCTGGATATTCCATGTTAAACCCTCCTTATAGTTCGTCTCCTGTGTCGTGTTCCAATTTGTCTAACTCTAGTTGGCTAATTAACTTACTCATTCCACTGATAGCACTGTTTTGCATAGCGACGGCGGGATTTGGAACTAGTTTTACATTGTCTCTACCGTCCACTTGGGATAATAATACGCCGTGCATTTCGATAGCTTCTTTGGCTTTTGTTGCTGTCTCAAATAATTCTATGATTTTATTTATCATGGTCTGGGTAACGCTGTTCAGTTTGTCGTTTTCTTCTAAAAGTGTTTCCATTTCTCTTTTGAACTCGTCACGTGATACGTTTATATCTCCTGTAAAGACTTTTAAGCCCATGAATACCCCTCCTTTTGTTTGATGTATGATTTTATTATACCATAAACAACCAGTGTATTTCTACCATCGCTCTGTACTATCAAAGTTTTCAAACGTTTGTATAACTGGTGGTTGGTACTGATATCTACTGTGGGTTTCCTCGTGACAATTCCAACACAAGGTAACTAGGTTATCATATTTTAGGCACGTTTCAGGAAATGGTTTTAGTTCTGCCATGTGATGTATGAAAGCATTCTTACGTAAGATTGTGAATCCACCACGCACCTTACATAGTTGACACTCCCATTTGTCACGTTCTAAGATATCCTGTCTAACTTTTAACCAGACTGTGCTTTTATAAAATCGAATTAGCTCGTCGTTCATTATCAAGTGGCGTAAATAATCTCTGTCAAATTCAGTTGAACGGTCTTTTTGCGTAGTGTGTAATTTATCTGGCGTGGTTAACAGCTTACCTTCTATGTCAAGTATTCTTAACACGTTAGGGTTTGCGATTTTCATATAGAACACCTCCCACTCAATTATATCACATTGACAAATTTCTGTCAACAAAAAAGTTTTTTATAAAATAACGCAAAAAATTTTTATTTATTTTCAAGAGAATAACGCTCGTAATGTAAGCGGTTACAAACGTTGATATAACAGGCTTTCTAACGGTTACACACTAATTTGGAACTACCAGTCTGAATAAAAAAACACGAAAAAAATAAAAAAAGTTGAGCAAAAGTGTTGACAAATACAAATGAGTTGTTCTAAAATTAGTGTATAAAACAGTGAATATGCAATTTTTAAAATGTATAAAATAACGCATAAATCACTGGCACTTCACGATAGTATAATATATTTCATACAGGCTTGTGAAAAGTTTGTGCAAAAATATTTCTTACACTTGTGAAAATTGAACATTGACATGTGAATAACACCCTAGAAACGTTGATATAACAGGCTTTTGCTTGTGAAATCATCTTTTCCGCTTGTGAATTTAGTTTTGTCGCTTGTGAAATACCAGTTTCGCTTGTGAATTTTGCTAAATTTTTCTAAACAAGAGTGTGCAATTTAGTGTATAAATAATATGGATTTTTATACATTTTTTTGCATAAAACTCTTGAGGGGGGAAGGGGGGAGTTGGCTAGAAACGTTGGCGTTACTGGGTTTTTATGCAGGGGGGGTGTTGAAAATCGGAAATTTTTTTTACACTTTTTTTGTTATTTTATTTGAGAACATTTAAAACATTTTAGACACGACTATTGATGAATTATCTGGTGTTATTTATTCGTATTTCATTAATTATAAACGTTGATTTATCAGCATTGTAAGCGTTTACATTGAGTGTATTGTTCGTGTTGGTGTTATTGAATGAGTAATGCGCCCAATACTTTATGTACACTATCTCACACTTACACACTAACCTCGTATAAAATAACATACCCCATCTATTACCCCATCTATCCCCCCACATATCCCCATACAAACCCCTACATACCGCCTTTCATAGGACATACCACACATGAATATACCCCACACCCCTTTTTAGATAACACCCCCCCAGATAAATTACACACTATACCCACATAATCACACTTCATACCCCATGTTATTTTACACACTACCCCATATGAATATTATTCATGATACTGCATAAAAATTAGTTTTGAGTGCATAAAAACCGTGCATGCAAAATAAAATGTAAGCGCTTTCATTTTGGACTTTATGCAGAGTTATGAATATTAATTGTATACGGATATTCTTTATACATTCTGGTTGCATAAACGATTGTGAATATTTCACAAGGATTATTGTTAGTGTTCTATGGCTTGTGAATTACCAGTGTTCTATTGTGAAATAAAAAAGAGAAACGTTGATTTAACAACATTCCTCCCAATAGATTGTGAATTTTACCCATTAGATTGTGAATTATAACAACTTTTCCAATTGCTTGTCGGTGAAGTCCTTGCCTGACATAACTGTTTTGTGCGCTTCCATTTCTACAGACTTGTCACAAATTAGATGGTAGTATATAGGCTTTTTCGTTTGTCCGTGTCTATCTATACGCCCTTTAGCTTGAATGTATAAAGATGATGATACGCATTGGCTAAAGAATATACAAATGTTTGATATGACAAAATCGTTAACACCAGTTGACCCAGATAAGTATTGAACGAGCGCCACCCCATCATTATTGTTTTTGAAGGCTTTTAAATCATGAGTTTCACCGTTAAATTCGCTATATGGTCGTTTTAGTGATTTCATAAGTTGTTTTAAGGCGTTTAGTTCAGATACGTAATTATAAAATATAACAACCCTTTTATTTTCGCTTGAGGTGAGAATATCTCTTACGTAATCCAGTTTGTCAGATTTGAGCGGTTTATCTACACCTTTTAAAACACCAGAGCACAATTGTAATAATCCATGTCTTAGTTTTGGTAAATTGTCGTATTCCTCAATATGTGTACCGAAATCAATAACACGATTCTTCAATAGCTTACCATACATCGTTGGTTTCTTGACATATAGAAAAACGTCTTCTGGTAGCAGTTTATCGTCTTTTTCACGTTTCTTATAAACACTAGCTAACTGGATAAGGTTGTCTAATTGGTCAGTGTTCGTATAACCGATGATTTCATTAAAATAAACCGTGCGACCCTTAACTTTCATGTTTTGAAGCTCTTCTACACAGTAGTCATTTTTAAAATCCTTGAATGTACCCTCATAAACACCCGCTATTTTCAACTGTTGGTAGTATTCTTCATATTTTCCATTAGACACCATTGTTGCGCTCATAAGATACGAGAAGTTGGCTTTCTTGCTTAGTTTTTCCACAAAAGCAGAAACTTTTGAACCCGCATTCTTTACTTTGTGCGATTCGTCTATTAAAATCATTGTTTTGTTATCCACCCATTTTTCCAGTTCTTTCAACCGCCAGACAGATTCAAATGAGATAGAAACGGCTTTAGCTTCTTTCAGTAGCGTTTTATTTTTGGCTGTTCCTTTTGAAAGTGGTGTAACAACCAGATTTACTAACTTACCGTCTTCGGCGAAATCGTCAACTTTTTTAGCTAAGCAGACAATCAATAATTTTTCTAACCCACTTTGTTTGAATATCTCCAATCCGACAAAAGTTTTCCCTGTGCCTACTTCTGATTGATTTAACACTTGACCTTGTAAGCCTTTTTTTATTTGTTCTTCCTGATAATCGAATAATGTAATTTTACCCATCGTGTTATTACCCCCTAATTTTCGTTCTAAGCGATTTTAGTTTATTTTGGTATAAATATCAAGGAAGAGCCTTAAAACGTCTTAGAACGCTTATGAGGGCTTCCTATGATGCTTCTAGTTAAAAAGTATTGTGTAACTGTCAGAGTAATCGAATAATGTAATTTTACCTATTGCGTTATTACCCTCTAATTTGCTCTGTAAGCGCTTTCAGTTTATTTTGGTATAAATATCAAGGAAACTCCTTAAAACGTCTTAGAACGCTTCTCAGGGCTTCCTATGATGCTTCTAGTCAAAAACTATTCCACCATCTACAGGATAATGAGACAGTTTAGGAATTTTGTTGTATTTGTCAATGTAGCGTATCACGTCTTTAATATGAGTTAGGTTGTCTCTTAGCACCAGACCTACACCACCAGTGTCTTGAATATTGTTTAAGGTGCTCTTTTGTAGTTCTGTGGCTTGATAGTTACCTACTTTCAATTCTAGTCCAAAAAAGAACCCTTTATAACACGCTATAACGTCAGGTAGTCCCGCTCTTTGGAATTGTGAACCACCATGAGTAGTGAAACACCAACCACCAACACTTTTTATATAGTCCATGACGATGGTTTGATATGCTGATTCTTTCATTTTTTACACCTCCATAGTCATATTATACCACAAAGCCCGCTATCATTGCATTCTTGAGTGTGTTCCATTTACAGTTCCAACGTGTGCCAGTTGATGTTCCCTTTACAAATCCAGAACTACCAACGGTTTGAGATACCTGTTCCTCTGTTCCAAATTTTTCTCTATATCTTTTATATATATGTGTGTATATATATATATATTTTCTTATTCTTATGTTTAGATATATTAAAAAAAGTGGAACAGAGGTACAAAAAGATAAAAAGTCAGTATTATCAAGGCATCTGGTTGTTCCAAAATTCAAAAATCAAATAGAACATTGATGGAACCGCACTGGAACACGCTCATATTTTCTCATCAAATTCTCATAGTTCACAATTTCTTCACAAGTTAGGTGCACCTAAAAATAACAGGAAGCGTAAACTAATTTGTACACACTCCATCATTTTGAAATTTCCATACTATATAAGATTTCGATTTCTGGTTGTTCTCTTTTGACTTTTTTTAAATAACTCCATTAATTGTACTTGACTTTTATTATTTAACCGTGCTATAGTTATCTCACAAACAACAAAGGAGGAACAAAGAATGACAAATTTTGTACTAATACCCCAACGAGTGGACGGTAAAGACGAGGACATCTTAATAAATCCTGCTACTATTGAAAGAATTGTACCTAATTCGTATAATGAAAACCAAGTGATTATCGTATTTACAACAGGTGTTGCGATTCATGTTAGTTTATCATTAACTCAAATAGCGTATTACCTTAATTCACAAAATGATTGACAAACGCATAACACAATGGTAGTATGAAAGTATGTTGTAGAAAACGATTGACAAACGCACGACACAATGTTAGTATGAACACATATTATAGAAAGAGGTTGAAACATATGGAAGATAACTATTTTGAAACACTATTCAATTACGAACCACCAGTAAATGAGGAACAAGGTGAATTTGTAGACGTAACACCGATTCCAAACTTTACACCAAAACAAGCGACACAAGCCCCAATGGAAATTGACACAGGTATGTTAGATAAATATGAGGGAACGACCTTTTACGGACAGCTTTCACGCTCAGAAGTGATGCATATGGTTTATTTTGACAAGGACGAAACGAAAATCACAGGGTTTAAC
>X285_Short_beaked_Echidna__coassemble_405_pt1 | contig 39759 bp, 38 predicted proteins | sample X285_Short_beaked_Echidna__metabat2_high_PE_005 | metagenome-assembled genome bin X285_Short_beaked_Echidna
AAACAAAGCGTAACGAACGCTCTATCAGCTAATTCGCTACGCTTTGCCCAAATTTACTTTTTCGCTATGTGTTTATTTTAGATTGTATTGTGCTTTAGTGGTAAACGTATCAATAGAAAATACACATTATAAATCACACCTTAAACAAAAAAATATTTGTATCTTTGTACCCGATGAAAACTGATGTGCAGCTAATTTGCAGTCTTTGGAGTTTTGTGTATTATATAGTCTCCTTAAATTGATTTATTCGACTATGTTTACTCAATTGTTTTCATCTTGCTAATAATATGAAAAGGCGATTACAATTACTTCTCACTCTTCTATATATATCTTTGAACTGCATTGTGGCACAGACTCGTACTCTGCCTACTGTGGCTCAAACTAAGACCGATACCTTGAAAACTGATATCAAGGTGTGGACTATTGATGGCAGATATGGCGAAGCCGATACTGTGTCAATTGACTCTATTATTGTAAACTATCAAGACAATAATCCAGTAAACAACTTTAGTATTGCTAATTCGTGGAATGGTAATTTGGGTAGTCCTTTAGAGTCGAAAATTTTCTTCAATCGTCGTAACAATGCAAACGAAAATATGTTTGCTCGTGCGTATGCACCCTATACCATCCTCCCCGAAGATGTTAGATTTTTCAACACTAAAACACCCTTTTCCAATCTTGTTTATCGCACAGCTTTTCCACTTAATCGTGAAGAAGATTATCTTAAAGTACTCCTCACGCTCAATGCAAATAAACGTGTGAATGTAGGAGGATTATGTAATTTTATATATGGTAGGGGGCAATATCAATACCAGTCATCGCAAATGTTGAATGGGGGATTTTGGACTTCATATAATGGCGATCGATACGAATTAAATGCTACCGTTATGTTTAATTCGTTCAAAAACAGAGAGAATGGTGGTATAATCGACAATAATTACATTAACGACCCCGAGTCGGTTATTGGCACATCAACAATTCAAGCCAACAATATACCTGTAAATATGGAAAATTCGCAGTCGAAATATCGCAATTTTACCTATTTACTTAATCATAGATACAATATAGGTCGTTTTGTGGTTGATGCCCAACAAGAAGACTCTACCAATAAAACGTTTCAGCCTATTATTTCCATTATCCATACATTTAGAGCCGAAGAGGGTAATCATAAATACATTGAAAAAGACTCTATAAAAAATCATTTTTACGCTAATAATTACTATTCAGGTCGTTATTCTGCAGATTCTGCTGCCTTTTGGTCTATACGTAATACAATTGCGGTTAACCTTAACGAGAAGTTTAATAAGGTTATGCGGTTTGGACTTTCTGCCTTTTTGGAGTACGATTTGAAACATTATGGTTTTGGACACGACTCTATTACCATAAATAAGTATCTTCAACACAATCTTAAAGTAGGAGGCGTACTTTCGAAAAGAGAGGGTAAATATATTAAATATCACGTTAATGGTGAGGTCTACTTACTTGGACCTCATATTGGTAATTTTGATGTTAATGGCGAATTTATAGGTCTGTTTAATATTAAAACAGAGCCAATTAGAGTGTCGGCAGGAGCTGGATTTAAATCATACGATGAATACGATGAGTATCGATATTTTTATAGTAATCACTTTAGTTGGAATGGATTAGATTATAAAAAACAGATGGCATTGGACATAAATGGTCGTATATCGTTGCCAAAACGAAATACTTCGCTTGGTGTTCAATTTCGTAATATTACCAACTATGTATATCTTAACAAGGAATGTTTACCAACTCAACTCGATGGTAATGTGCAAGTACTTGCTGTTGACCTCAATACAAGAATTAAGATGTGGCGGTTTTTCCTCGATGCACAAGTGGTTTATCAACTTACAGGCAATCGTCAAATATTGCCTTTGCCCGATTTGTCGCTTTATGGCAATTTATATTACAAAGATAAGTTTTTCAAAGTACTAACTGTGCAACTTGGTGTGTCGGTAAGATACCATACAGCATATTATGGTAATGTATGGATGCCTGCATTAGGACAATTCTATTTGCAAGACGAATTATTGGTGGGCAATTATCCCGAAATGAATGTTTATGCCAATTTCCACTTGAAAACTGTACGTTTTTTTGTGCAGTATGCTCATTGGAATAAAGGACTGTTTGGACATTCTTATCTTTCAATGCCTGGCTATCCAATAAATCCTGGAACATTTCAGTTTGGACTTTCGTGGAATTTCTGGAAATAATTTACTCTCTCCAAAAACTATGTCAAATAAGAAAACCCTCATTATAACCATTATTGGTTTAGTAACTATTGTATTATTGGCAATAGTTGTATATTTCGAGGTTAGAAAGCCTCGGACTTGGAGTGACGTTGAAAAAGAGAGAACTATTAGAGTGGTTACAGCTAACGATAATGTTAACTATACAATAGTAGATGGTCGTCCTATTGGTTTTTGCTACGAATTGATAAAGAATATGGCAGATAGTATGGGTTTGACTTTAGATGTTACTATTGACAATCAGTATTCAAGTCGTGTTGAAGGGCTTCGCCGTGGCGACTACGATTTAATGCTAGACCTTATACCAATTACATTGTCGCATCGTCAGACAAATTGTATAACTTCGCCAATTGCAACATCACAGTTAGTTTTGCTTCAGATTGATAAAAAGTACCAATCTAACGACTCAATAAAGTTTGTTTCTAATGTTACGCAATTAGATAGCGTACAGTTGTATATATTGAGCAATAGCGAATATCGTGTAGTACTCGACAATATTATGTTAGAAACAGGAGTAGAGTTTGATTTAGTAGGCATAGAGGGAAATAATGCCGACTTGAATGATATGTTAGAAAAAGGTGATATATCGTATGCAGCTGTTGACCGACTATATTACGAGCATGACAATAGCAATATGCCTATTTTGAACTGTAGTGTAGAATTAGGTTTTGAACAATATGTGGGGTGGGGTACTGCCGACCAAACTACGCAAAAAGTCATTAGTGAATATATAGACTCTGTATTAGTAAGTAGTTGGTTTGCCCAATTAAAGCGTAGTTACGATATAAGATAGCAGTGATTGTTAGTAAGCATCTGAAAATAGCCGTCTTTTAGGCGCAGAGATGTTCTTGTATCTTTGCGCCTAAAAGACGGCTATTATTTTCAGTTGCTTACTGAGCTTTTTTATTTACAGATGGACGGCTTTTATTTTTATGATTATTGTTTAAGAACAAACAAAATCGTTACAAAGTCCAAGCAGTAACTTCTTCCTTAGTAGGATTGGTAAGTCCTAATTTGTTCTTCTTGTTATGGCCACAAAGGTCTTGATGTAATTTATTTACATTTTGGTCTTTAAGTTTAGCTACAGTGTCGAAACCTAACTTCTGAATAGGCTCTACCCATTCTGCTGGAATGCCTTTTTCTATATATTTCTCTGGAGTATCAACAATGGCTTTCTTCTCTGGTTTCATTTGTGGAAAGAAAAGTACTTCTTGTATAGCTGTTTGACCTGTCATAAGCATCACTAAACGATCCATACCAATACCAATACCAGAGGTTGGAGGCATGCCATATTCTAATGCACGAACAAAGTCCATATCAATAAACATAGCTTCGTCATCTCCCTTTTCACTCAAACGCATTTGGTCTTGAAAACGCTCATATTGGTCGATAGGGTCGTTAAGTTCAGAATAGGCATTAGCCAACTCTTTACCATTTACCATAAGTTCGAAACGTTCGGTAAGATCGGGATTAGAGCGATGTTTTTTAGTAAGTGGACTCATCTCTTTGGGATAGTCAATAATAAATGTAGGCTGTATATAATTGCCCTCACAAAATTCTCCAAATATTTCGTCAATGAGCTTGCCCTTACCCATAGTTTCATCTACTTCCATTTTAAGCTCAACACATACACGGCGTATCTCCTCCTCCGATTTTCCGTTGAGGTCATAACCAGTGAACTCCGTAATAGAGTCAAGCATAGTAATACGCTTAAATTTACCACTAAAGTCAATCAAATTGTCACCCATCTTTACCTGATAAGTACCATTTACATCCATACATATCTTTTGCAGTAGACGTTCGGTAAAATCCATCATCCAGTTGTAATCCTTATATGCAGCATAAAACTCCATACAAGTAAACTCTGGATTGTGAGTGCGATCCATACCCTCGTTGCGGAAGTTCTTTGAAAACTCATACACACCTTCAAAACCACCCACTATCAAACGTTTTAGATATAGCTCGTTGGCAATACGCATATATAGCGGTATGTTAAGCGCATTATGATGAGTAATAAATGGACGGGCAGAAGCTCCCCCTGGTATTGACTGAAGTATAGGTGTTTCAACTTCCATATAACCAAAAGAGTTAAAATACTCACGCATAGAGTTGTACACCTTGGTGCGTTTGATAAAAATATCTTTCACACCCTCATTAACTATCAAGTCTACATAACGCTGGCGATAGCGTTGCTCTGCATCATCGAAAGCATCGTATGCCACACCATCTTTGTATTTCACAATAGGGAGGGGACGTATTGATTTGCTAAGCAAAGTCAATTCTTGACAATGAACCGAAATTTCACCCATCTGAGTACGGAATACAAAACCACGGATACCTACTATATCGCCAATATCCATAAGTTTTTTGAAAACTGTATTGTACATCTCGGGTTGCTCTTCGGTATTAATGTCGTCACGAGATATATATACCTGTATTCGTCCCACAGAGTCTTGTAGCTCAACAAACGATGCCTTACCCATTATTCTACGGCTCATTATTCTACCAGCAATGCACACCTGTTTTTGAGGAGCATCATCGCTAAAATCACGTTTTATATCCTCGGAGAAAGCGTCTACAGGATATTGTGCAGCAGGATATGGCTCGATACCCATCTGCCTAAGTGTCGATAACGAATTACGACGAAACTGTTCTTGTTCGGTAAGTTCCATAAAATAATGTTGTTTTTATATGTTAATTGAATTTCTAATCAGTTTTTGAGTAAAGGTGGTTCTATAAATATAATCTACACCAAATAATTATGTTGTTTTAATTATAAGCACGAAGTATTGCACGAAGACGAACGAGAGTCTGCTCCATATCAACATAACTTTCGCCACCGGCGGCATTAATGTGACCGCCACCACCAAAACATTCGGCTAACGTGTTTACAGGTGTATTGCCCTGTGAACGGAATGATAATTTTACCTTATCCTTATCTTCGCGCACAAAAACCGAGCGATTTACGTTTTTTATCTGCATAGGCATATTAACAAACCCTTCGGTATCGCCTATCTTATGATTAAATCGTTTCAACTCTTCTTGGGTTAGTGAAATAATAGCAGTATTGCAGTCCTCCAATATTTCCATCTTTGTAAGACAATAACCCAATAGTCGCAAACGATGTTCAGAATAGGTATTAAACACCTTTCGATAAATATCGTCTTTATCAACACCTTTGTCTATTAAATAGCCAATAATGGTGTATATTTCACGATTGTTGGAGTTATAAGTAAAACCGCCAGTATCTGTCATCATTCCGGTATAGATACATTGTGCAGCTTCAAGCGACATATCCTGATATCCTTCCATACGACAAATAAGGCGAAATATCAGTTCGCTTGTCGATGAAATAGACGGATGTGAAATAGTAACAACAGCATCAATTTCGGGGTTGAGATGATGATCTATAAGTATCTTAGAAGCTTTGCTTTGCTCCAATATTGGTTTCATACCATTTACACGGTCAAACGAATTGTAGTCTAAGCAAAATATCAAGTCGGCTTGCTTAATAGCAGCTATACTTTGCTGCTTATTCTCTTCCATTATCATCACATTGGCTATTCCTGGCATCCAATCGTAAAACTCTGGATAGCGATTTGGCACCATCATAGTAGCCTCTTTACCTTTTGCCGACAAATAATGCCATAATCCTAACGATGCCCCAAGTGCATCGCCATCGGGTGATATGTGTGCTGTAATAAGTATATTTTGTGCTGAAGAGATTATCTTTTTAGTCTCACGGATATTATCCTCTTTTATTACCTTTGAAAACATACGCCTCTATTTATTTCTTTCTGCTCTAATGCGCTTAATGCGCATTTTACGTTTATATATGCTTATTCTCTCTTTAATGTCTACTTGCGAAACAAACATACCCACTATTACAACAACCAATCCTACCCATTTGAGCCATGTCATATCCGATGGAACTCCAGTACAAAGGGCTATTACCCATGCAAAAATAGCAGTTACACCAGGTTGAATGTTGTTAAACACATTTGCTCTTGTAGGACCTAATGTGCGTACACCAAACGAGAAGAAAAGAAATGCAATGCACGATGACGAAATAGCCAATGCCACAACCATTAGTAAACCATCTATTGTGCTACGCTCTGCCCAATTGATAGTTACTATCGACTGATACTCACGAATTAATGCAGTAGGTATAAAAAACAACAGCGAAGTGCAGAACATAAAGAATACTATGGTGAGTATGTTATACTTCTGCGGTATTTTTCTCAATATCAAAGTATATGATATTGATGCAACCATAGCAATAAAGAGAAGTGCTACACCGACAATGTCGGCATCGAGCTGTCCATGCTTATTAAGTATTATCATCATCACACCGGCGAGCGACACAAGAATACCTAATATATTCATCAATGTTACCCTCTCACGTAGAACGATAAAAGCAAAAACTGGAGTGAGAAGTGGTATCAACGACAGCACTACCGAGGCTACTGTAGGAGTAACACGAGTTAACGACTCTGCCTCGCAAAGGAAATAGATAAAAGGTTCGCAAAACGATGCTATAAGAAAGTACTTAAAGTCTTTCATATCCAATCGTTGTAGTTGTCCAGTAGCCAATCCTATAATACCCAATATCACTGCTGCAATCATCATTCTCATCGACACTAATGTGGCAGGACGAAAAGTTTGTAGGGCAAAGTCGGACATAAGGTACGAACCTCCCCAAAAAATCTGTGATACTACAAGTGCAAATATTGCTAAAGTCTGTTTCTTCATAAAATTGTTATTTATTAGAATAGTCACCTATCAATAGGGACAAAATTTTCATCTACATAGCATTTGTAGACTTCTTTTTTGATTGTATCTGACTTACAAAAAGTCCTACAATCACAATTATCACTCCTACCCATTTTATCCATGGTAAGTTTTCGCCAAAGAGTATCCACACAGCAAGTGCAGTCACGGCAGGTTCAATATTGCAAAACGTGTTGGCTTTGGTAACACCTATTGTTCGTACTGCTTTACAAAACAATATATATCCTATCATTGAAGCAAATAGTGCCAAAACAACTAAGCACACAACCGATGATGTAAGTATAGGTAATTCGCCCCAACGTTGAAAGTCGAAAATAAAGAATGTGGGGATAAAAAATAATAGGCTCGCAGCGTGTACATAAAAGACTATGCTCACATTGCTGTAGTTACTTGGTATTTTACGTAGTAATGTTGAATAGATAATAGCAGATAGTACAGAACCGCCAAGCAGTACAAGACCTAAGCCACTAACCACCACTTGTTCCTTTTCAACTACCAATAGCAACACACCTACAAGCGATACTACTATACCAAGCAGATTGGTTACCGACACTCGCTCTCTCACTATAAGCCAAGCAAAAATAGGAGAAAATAATGGTATCGTACTCAGTATAACCGATGCTATAGTAGCACTAACCAACGTCAAACCGTACGCTTCACATATAAAATAGCAGAATGGTTGCATAAAGCCAGCTGCCAAAAACAGCAATATATCTTTACTCCTAAGACGTTGCAATGAACCTGATGCCCATCCATACAGACCGAGAAATAGTGTAGCCATACACATCCTCATAGTCACGGCAGTGATTGGTGTAAAACTTTTCAATGCTTCTTGGGTAAACAAAAAAGAGCATGACCAAATGGTCATTGCTATAATAACACTTATATAAGCCGATGTTGTAGCCTTTTTCATATACACTCTACCGACACTACTTCTATCTAAATCCTATTATCTTGCGCACTTCTGAGAGAGTTTTCACTGCATTCTCTCTTGCACTTTCAGCTCCACGATGTGCTATGTCGTCAAGCATCTGAGTATTACCAATCAACTCCATATATCTTTCACGTATAGGAGCGGTAAATGCTGTAATATCTGCTGCTAATTGTTTTTTAAGGTCGCCATAGCGCAGTGTGCAATCGTTCCATTGTGCATCGAACTGTGCATATACATCGGGGGTTGATACTGCCGACAATATTGTGAACAAATTTTCTATAACTTCTGGACGAGGGCTATTCATCTCTTGAGGACCCTGATCGGTAACTGCTTTCATCACTTTCTTCTTTATAGTAGCAGCATCGTCGGTAAGATAAATGCAGTTGCCCTCCGATTTGCCCATTTTTCCCGAGCCGTCAAGTCCTGGTATTTTTACAGCTGTCTCTGACAACGAAAAATTCTGTGGTTCTGGAAAAAACTCAACGCCGTACATCGTGTTGAAACGGCGTGCAAACTTACGAGCCATCTCCATATTCTGTTCTTGATCCTTACCCACAGGCACTTTAACTGCTCTTTGTAGCAATATATCGGCAGCCATTAAGGTTGGATATGTCAGCAAACCTGCATTAACGTTGTCGGGCTGCTTACGAGCTTTCTCTTTGAATGTAGTACAACGTTCCAATTCGCCTAAATATGCATTCATATTTAGGAACAGATACAACTCCAACACCTCTTTAACATCGCTCTGTACATATATAGTAGCTTTATCGGGGTCTAATCCACAAGCCAAGTACTCAGCCAAGACAGAACGAGTACTTTTTATTATATTTTCGGGCTTAGGACTTGTGGTCAATGAGTGCCAGTCGGCTATAAAAAAGTAGCAATCATAGTCGTTTTGCATCTGCAAAAAGCTACGTATTGCACCAAAATAATTACCTAAATGAAGATTACCCGTAGGACGGATGCCGCTTACAACTATCTCTTTCATAACGATTTATATATCATTTAATTAATAGCAGCTTTTCTCGCTGCATTTAATCTTGCAAAGATACAAATTTTTTACGATATTGTACTCCAATCAACGTTGTCTTTTTGCAGTTATACTCTCAACAAGCATGTGCAAAATTATTCAATGCTTTAATAACAAAATATAGTTTATTTCTCCCATCTATCCTTTTTGTTTTACTTTGTAGCCATCGGTGGTGAGTATTGATACTATTTTGGCACGGAAGTCGCCTTGAACTATTATTTCGCCATCTTTGGCAGTGCCGCCTATTCCACATTGAGTTTTTAGCTTTTTGCCCAAAGCTTTTAGATCATCGTCAGTACCTATAAATCCAGTGATGAGTGTGACTGTTTTGCCGGCACGATGAGAACGATCGAGACTAACAATAAGGTGCTGCTGATTATTAGGTAGTGTCTCTTGTTGCTCCTCTTCATCGCTTTCGTATTGAAAGTAGGGGTTTGTGGAATACACCACATTAAGTCGTTGTTTCCAATCGTTATTTGCCATAATAAAAGTCTATAGGTTGGTTCTATAAATTTAGGGTGGTTTTATAAATTAGGGATAGAACCACCCTTTACTTGTTAGGATTTCTGGTTTGCAAAAAGATTTTTCGATTATTTTACCATAAAATTGAGTAGTCGGGTTTGCTCTATGTATCCTTCTATGTGGTCGTTAATTTCTACTTTCGACACTCCTGCTGGTGTGCCTGTGTAGATGAGGTCTCCTATTTTTAATGTAAAAAAACGACTGACGTATGATATTATTTCGTCGACTGAAAAAAGCATATCGTGGGTATGTCCTGTTTGTAGAGTTGTTCCGTTTTTGACAAGGGAAAAATGTAAATTGTCAATAGATGGAAGTGTGTCGAGAGAGATAAATTGGCTGATAACTGCCGAGTGGTCAAAGGCTTTGGCTATTTCCCACGGTGCGCCCATTTTTTTGCATTGGTTTTGAATGTCACGAGCGGTAAAGTCTACACCTAAAGCTATTTCGGAATAGTAGCGGTGCGCAAAACGAGTGGCAATGTCTTTTCCAAGACGATTTATCCGAACAACAATTTCTATCTCGTGTTCTATCTGATTGGAGAAATCGGGTATAAAGAATGGTCGGTTTTCGCGAAGAAGAGCCGAGTCGGGTTTCATAAAAATTGTAGGCTGGTCGGGACGTTCGGCTCGTCCCATTTCGGCATTGTGTTTGGGATAGTTCCATCCAACGCAGATTATTTTCATGGCGAAAGAAGTTCTTGAGTATTATTTAATGATAACTTGTGTTGCTCCAAAGCCATATTGTTGGAATGATGCATCGAAGTATTGACAATGAGGGTATTGACGGCGAAGTAGTTTTTCTATTTCGGCACGGAGTACACCTTCGCCTTTGCCATGGATAAAGACTATTTTTTGACCACGATGGCGTAGATTATCCTTCATCACACGATGAAAAGTGTCGATTTGTAGTGTTAGCATATCGGCAGGAGTAAGTCCTGCGGTATTATCTACTAACTGATTGATATGTAGGTCTACTTCTATTATCTCGCCATGTGGTTTCGACGTTTTGGCAATAGGTTTCTTATCTTGTTTTGTTTCTTTGCTATTCAAAGCACGCTGAATTTCTTCGGGGTCGATTTGAGAACCAAGGTTTAGTATGTCGTTTTCGATGACCTTTACAATAAGTGCTTTTTCGTCGAAGAAATCGTTGTCTACGAAAGAGTGTAGTTTGAAAAATTTAATAGGGGCAATGTTGATAGGGGCATCGATAGTGGGTTTGATGTCGTAACCAATTTTTTTGAATGCAAATGCTTGTAGTCGGAGATGGGCTATGTCGTTAAGCGATAGTCGGCTAATGGTGTCGATAAGTAGTTTAGTTTGAGGTTCGATGCAGTCAGTATAGCGGACTGTGGCTTTATTGTCGGATGAGGCAAGTGCAAATTGTATATAGTAGTTGCTGTCGTTGACGATATATAGTTCTATATCGCACGATTGAGTTTGTTTAATGTCGACAGGTACGAAAGCGAGGTAAAGCGATAGTTTTTCACCTTCGGGAGTTTCGTTACGCTCGTTCCATTGGTATGGTGGAATAACTATTTCGGGTTCAACCTCTTCGGGAACAGGTGCGGTTGATACTTCTATTTTTATCTCCTCTTTTGGAAAGTTATATTGGTTGGTGGGGGGGACTACCACAACTTCGTTTATGAGGATAGGTGTTTCAAAACCGTCTTCTTCTTCGACAAGGATGATGTTTTTGTTTTTGAAGCTGCGTACTATGCCACCGCCCACTGAGTTTAGGTAGCGTACAACATCGCCTACTTTAATATTTTGTGCCATAGTTAATGTGTAGTATTGAATTGTGGAATATTGTTCGTTATTTTATTTTTGGTCCTATTTTGTAGATAATTGTTGCTTGTGCCGTTACTGGAAATATGCTGATAGATGAGGTTGTATATATGTCGGTAGATTTGGAGTAGACGTATGGGTGGCTATTGATGAGAAGATTGTAGGCGGCAGAGGCACTTAGGTAAATGCCGTGCTGATTGTACCGTCCAAACTCAGCAATTTTAATTGCCAATTTTGCACCAAACGAGGCAGTGTACTGGAGCATACTATAGTCGACATAACCTTGACTAAGGAAGTCGCCAAGACTGATGTCGTGGTTGAGTGGTGCTATATATTCGTTGTATAGCAGGTGGTTTATTCCAACGTATGGCGTAAGAAGTAGTATTTTTTGTTTGAAAAATGGAAATGTGTATCCTATATCGAAGCTAATGGCGTAGGCATCTGTTAAGTGGCGGTATTGCGATGACAAAGTTTTGCGAACAGGTGCAAAGCCAAAATTCAGGTGGCAATAGACGTTGAATATGTCAGCTTCGATACCAAAACCAAAGAAATGGCTGTTGGTGTTGAGTTGGGCTTTTTGGTTGTCGCTCATTTCGCTAAAATTGTCAAAATTGGCATCAATGAACGAATACGATGCCGATATGCCAAATCCTCCATATTTGATTTTCTCTTTTGTTGATAGTTTTTTAGCTTGAGCATCGTCGCCAGGAAAAAGAGTTATAAAAAGCGAGTCGGTAGCCATTTGTGATGTTACATTAATGCGGCGAGTGTAGTAATCTACAAAGCGAAAAATAATGGTTTCAGGTAGCGACTGCCCTTTGGTATCTAAGCAAAAATTTCCATTTATTTCGGAAAGAGTGTATATATCGGTATTTTCAATTTCAACAATGACTGCCGACATTGGTTCGCCCTTTTGGTTTACTATCTTACCATACACCTTATAGTTGCTCTCCTTGGCGCCAAGACTAACCGCTGATAGTAATAGTACTATCAGAAGTATTGGTGTTTTGAAGTAATTTTTTCGCATTGATGGACTTTTTTACGACAATAAAATAGCGTGTGAGGTTGTGCTATTGTTTTTTTTGATAAGATAACGGATTATGGCTTTTGATATTGTTTGCAGTAGGCTGATATGATACAATCGTTACACTTTGGGTTGCGAGCTGTACATACATATCTGCCATGTAGTATGAGCCAATGATGCGCTCGTGGTATGAGTTGTGGGGGAATGTGGCGAGTGAGGTCGGCTTCGGTAGATATGGGTGTGGGATTTTTGCCTACAGAGAGACCTATGCGCTGGGACACTCGAAGCACGTGAGTGTCAACAGCCATTGTGGGTTGACCAAAACAAACTGCCAAAATTACATTGGCAGTTTTGCGCCCCACTCCTGGCAGTATCATTAGTTGTTCACGAGTGGACGGGACTTTTCCTGCAAACTCGTTTTCCAAGGTTTGTGCCATTTTTTTTAGGTGGTGAGCTTTGGATTTGGGGTATGATATAGAGCTGATATAGTGTAGTATGTCCTCTTCGGTAGCAGCAGCCATTGCATTTGGGGTGGGGTAGTGTGAGAGCAGAGTAGGAGTTACCATATTAACTCGGCGGTCGGTGCATTGTGCGCTGAGTATTACTGCTACCAAGAGTGAAAATGGGTCGTGGTAGACGAGTTCGGGTTGGTCGGGAGCATTTGTTGATTCAAAAGCTGTCAATACTCCTTTATATCTCTCAGAGATGTTCATGCTATTTTTCTTCAATAGTTAGAAAATCGGGGCGAGCTTCGTATTCGGCTATACATTTGCGCCACTGTTCGGAAATGGGTATTGTGCGTTTTGCGTGGAAATCGTAACCTACCATCACTGTGGTACATTTACACTTTATATTATTTGTCTTAAGATCGATAATCTGTTGTTGGAGCGAGAAACTTTTGTTGCCCATACGATTTACCTCGGTCTGTACCGCTATTTGGTCGGTTAGGAAGACAGGTTCAATAAAGTCGACTTCGGCATGTGCCACCACTATGTCTATGTCTTGTTCAAAAATGCTGCTACCACGGACGGTGCGAAAATATTCGCTTTTACCCAAGTCGTAAAAACTAAAGTATGTTGAGTTGTTAACATGACCGAGGGCATCGGTATCGTTAAAGCGGAGTTGAATATCTACTGAATGTTTCATTATTGTCGTTTTTTGATAATTGATATGATGTCGTTCATTATCTGAACTTTGAATATTCGTGCTAAGATAAAGTATATAGCAATACCTATGACGATTTGCATTGCAAAACAGAGGTAAATATTGCCAAAGTATTGACTGAATGTTGATATAACTATTGCCATTGCCAACGACAAGAATATTGATGGCATAATGTGTCGAATTTGACTACCGATAAAGTAGCCAGTGTAGTGATGAACGGCAATTTGACTGATGACGATAGCTATATAATTGGCTATAATGTAGCCTATAATCATTCGATATATAGTATCGTGTATTAGTAAAAGCAGAATGATTATGAGTGAATTGCGAACAAACTCAATGGCGAAAGTGGTGCGAGGACGACCAATGGTGTTTAGAATGTTTTGTGATAGGGTGTAGAATGGGGTGATAATGCCGGCTATAATTAGTAGACGAAAATATGGGAGCATAGGCATCCATTTGTCGGTGATAACTACCGATATAAATTCGGGTGCAATGGTGTATAAGCCAATCATTACAGGAAAGGTAATGAATGCAGTAATTTTCATTATCTTTTGAAAATAAGCCATTTGCCTTTCGTGCTGTCCGTTGAGACTTGAAAATACTGGATAGGCAACACCTGTTAGCGTAGAGGCAATTACTGTGGGGGGAATTTGGTGAAATTTGTATGCTTGTCCGTAATAACCAAGGTCTTGAGTAGAGTAGCGAGGTCCGATGTAAAAATTGTAGATATATTTTACCGAATTGGATATTATTGATGACAAAATGAGTACCGAACTGAACGAAAATATTTCTTGTATAACGTGAAAATCGGCTTTCTTATTGGGATACCAACGGCATAATACGCATAGTATAATAGCTTTAACTGCCACAATTGATACCTGTTGTGCTGCCAATGCCCAATAGCCGAATCCATATATTGTCATTACTATGGTTATGACCGCAGAAACTACCATTCCTGTGAGGTCGGCAGCTGCTATCTGCTTAAAACGCAGAGCTTTGGTAAGAATTATGTTAGGTATTATACAAAACGCATTGCAGATGATTGCTATAAATATGACTCTTGAAAGAGAGCAAAGTGCAGGCATTTTGAAATAACCAGCAATGAAAGGTGCTGATATATATAATGCTAAATAAAAAATCAGGCTTATTGCAATATTGAATATAAAGGCAGCGGTATATTCTTCATTAGTATTGTTGGGACGACGAACGAGAGCAGTCGTAAATCCACTCTCTACCAATACATTGCTTAGTGTAGTAAATATAGCTAATGCAGCAATATAGCCAAAGTCGGTAGGCGTAAGGATACGAGCCGTGATTATACCAACGGCAAGAGCTATCACTTGGTAGCCAACTTTGTCTATTCCGTTCCATATAAGCGATATGGTGGTCTGCTTTTTTAAGTCCATTGTCTATTTATTCTGTTTTATCTTCGTTGGTCTTTTTGAAAAACGAGAAATGCACGTTACCATAGCAGCGATGCTGATAAAACGAGGGGTGAGATGAGAAGTCGGTGCTTTTGCCGTGTTCTACTATCAATAATCCATCGTCTTTTAGGTGGTTGTTATTTAATACCAAGTCGGGAATAGTTGATATATTGTCTAATTGGTAAGGTGGGTCGGCAAATATGAGGTCGTATTGGTATGCAGTATTGGCAAGAAAACGAAACACATCTTGTTTTACTATCTGAATGCTATTTGTTTTCAGTGTGGTACACATCTTGCGGATATATGCTATGTGGCGGTCGCTCATCTCTACCGAGGTGATATGTAGTGCTTTGCGAGAGGCGAGTTCGTAGCTTATTGAGCCTGTGCCGGCGAAAAGATCGAGTGCTGTTATATCTTCAATATCCATTTCGTTGGATATGAGGTTGAAGAGCGACTCTTTTGCAAAGTCGGTAGTAGGGCGTGCTGTTATATTGGTAGGTGGGTCAAATCGTCTACCTTTGAATAGTCCGCTTATTATTCTCATATGTTTAATGAATATATGGTTGGTGTTATTCTAAATTATTAGAACAATATTATTAGAATTATATGTTTACGGTTTGTAGCGCAAAAAGGTTTAGTTGAGGATTGGAGGTCATTTCTTCGGGTAGACCTTCCCATAATGTGCTATTGACACTGACAATGTTGTACTGGTGAGGTGTAAGTATTGAACTGATATTGTTGTCCTTTGTGGCTGTATCAATTATATATATGGGAGTGTTTATGTCGAGTTGTAGCAACTCTATACAAGATGCAATATAGTATACACTATCTGTGGTTGACGAAGTGTAAAATGTGTTGGCATATACTATTTTTCCATTCTGACGGACTACTATAGTAGTTTGAGAGGAAAGGGCTTCAACTAAAATAGCATTGTTATATGAGGTGTTGGTCAGGTATTGAATAAGTAGTGCTATATAGTGTTGATTAGTATAGCTAAATGTAGATGGCAGAGAGGTGGTTATGTTGTATTGAATGGCAATGTCGTCCGTTGCAGGGCTGTGGACAATACTTTGAGTGTCGGTGCTGCGTATAATGCTATCGGGGGTGATAGTGGGGGTAATGAGGTTTATGTTTTCTAAAGCAGATATTTGTTGGACAGTTGTGCGAGGCAACAATGTATATCGTGTGTTGTGGTATAGCGATATACTTTGGTATGGCTGTGTAAGTAGTATGTCGTCTGCAAGAGATGTGTATCTTTTGTTAGCTATATACTTGATAGCTTGGTAATTGCCGTTAAGGTCGTTGATACAAAAAGAATATCCATCGGGCAAGAGCCTGATGGATAGTCTATAATTGTTGGCTGATAGTCTACCATCAAACGTGGGAGCTATCAAGTCGATATTGTTTGACATTGTACAATGTTTACTCCAAAATTTAGAGTTTTACGATTACTCCCAGTTACCTGCGTGGTTGTTAGACTCGGTTATTGAACCAACTTTAAGACCACAGAAATGACCTATTTTAGTCTCTTTGTCTTTGAGGTTTACCAACTGTTGGTGGTTGAGGTCGGAAAGATAAGAGTCGAATGGTGCAGAAGCTTCGAAAAGAGGAAGAGTAATGCCAGTTACTGGGTTGGTGATACGAGCAGTATCTAAATTGAATTTTGCGCCGTTAGCGTAAGGTATTTCTATAAGTGCAGGAATTTGCTCACGAGTGTATTTTTCAGCAAAGAGACTTTCGTACACACTGATATATGTAGTGTCGCGGCGGAAACCTACGAGACCATTTTCTTCAATCTCTTTGAGGTTGCCTTTTCTTACAATTTTAAGAGCTTTTTCCTCGTTAAGACCATTTTTAAGCTGCTCATCAGAGAGAGTTCCCTCTTTTAATACCATTGGTACTTTGCCGTTGAGGACAAAGTCGATAAGAGTGTCTTGGTTAGCGCAGAATACACCGTTTTGTTTTTGATATTCAAGCTGTACGCTGCGGATGTCTATAAGCTTGTTGATAATAGCTTTTTCGCGAATGCCCTGTGTCTTTTCAAATTCGATAGGAGTGGTGATACTGGTGACACAGAGGTAAGTCATTGCACAGATTGCTGCTAATAGCAGAATACGGAATGTGATTTTCATATTAAATGGTGAGTTATTGATTATACAAAATTCTTTACGCTGCAAAATTAATAAAAATGATTGACATAGTATAGCGTTTTGCACTATTTTTTATTGTGTTGTGCTATCACTGTTTCAAGATGCCTGCACCATGACGTGTTATTTGTGCAAAATCTTCGGTAAAGTCCACTACTGTAGATACTTCGGTGTTGCCTATGCCGCCATCGATAATTAGGTCAACTAAATTGCCATATCGTTCTTCAATTAGTTCGGGGTCGGTTTCGTATTCTACCTCATCGGTTAATCCTCGTAGTGATGTGGTGAGTATGGGGTTGCCAAGTTCTTCGACAATGATGCGTACAAGGTTACGATTGGGTATACGGATACCTATAGTCTTACGCTCTTTTATTAGTTTAGGTAGGTTGGAGTTGCCGTCAAGGACAAAGGTAAACGGGCCAGGAGTGTTTTGTTTTATTACGGCAAAAGTGTCGTTGTCCATTTTAGTGTAGTGACTAATATCCGATATAGTGTTGCACATAACAGAAAATTTAGCCTTACGAGGGTCAACGCCTTTTATGCGGCATATCTTTTCGAGAGCTTTGGTCTGGAAAATGTCACATCCCAATGCGTAAACTGTATCGGTTGGGTATATGATGACTCCGCCATTGCGTAGTACTTCGACTATCTTTCGTATGGTATTGTAGTTTGGGTTGTCGTCGTAAAGTCGTATCATAGTTTGTTGATAGAGAGCAATTCTTTCGTGGTTAGTGGGCGATGGAGTGTTCTATTTGAATTGGTTCAAGAAACGGACATCGTTTTCGGTAAACAGACGTAAGTCTTTAACTTGGTATTTGAGGTTGGCAATACGTTCAATTCCCATTCCAAATGCGTAGCCCGAATATACATCGGGATCTATGCCACACGAGCGTAATACATTGGGGTCGACCATACCACAACCAAGAATTTCTACCCAACCTGTTTGTTTGCAGAAAGGACATCCTTTGCCACCACAGATGTTACACGAAATATCCATTTCAGCCGATGGCTCGGTAAATGGGAAGTATGATGGACGAAGACGAATTTCGGTTTTCTCACCAAACATTTCGCGAGCAAAGTAGAGTAGAGCTTGTCTTAAGTCGGCAAATGATACGTTTTTGTCGACATACAACCCCTCTACTTGGTGGAATACACAGTGTGCGCGGTACGATATAGCCTCGTTACGATATACTCGTCCGGGAGCTAAAATACGAATTGGTGGTTTTTGTGATAGCATAGTTCGCACCTGTACACTTGATGTGTGGGTACGAAGCAAAATATCGGGATTTTTCTCGATAAAAAATGTATCTTGCATATCACGAGCTGGATGCTCTGGTGGAAAGTTGAGCGACTCGAACACGTGCCAATCGTCTTCAATTTCCGGACCATCGGCAACAGTGAAACCGATGCGAGAGAATATGTCAATAATTTCGGAACGAATTAGCGAAAGAGGGTGACGAGTTCCCAATTGTATAGGATCGGCAGTACGGGTAAGGTCTTCACGCTCGGTTGCTGTGGCGTTATTGTCCATCTTTTCACGGAGATCGTTGAGTCTATTTTGTGCTGTATCGCGTAAACTATTAAGGCGTTGACCAATTTCTCGTTTTTGGTCGTTAGGCACTGTACGGAATTGGTTGAACAATTCGGTTATCTCACCTTTTTTACTTAAATATTTGATACGTAATGCCTCTAACTCTTCGGCAGTCTGAGCTTCAAGCGACTCGATGGTAGCACGTAGCTTTTCTATTTGTTCTTTCATCATTGTTATGCTCTCCCCTCTATGCAGCTATTAGCCAATAGGGGTATATATAGTTAAATCAATATATTTGCAGTTGCTTTTATTTGTCAGTTATTGCAGTGTGCAAAGGTACAAATATTTTTTTGTTTGACGACTGCTTTCGATGTATTATTTTTGCTCCTAGATGCAACATCTTAATTGCTTATCTTTCTAATACAACTTCACCCATTGCCACTGGTTGCCCTCGAAAATGAGGAAACGCTCTAAGTCGGAACGTTTAATGATGAGCGAGGCGGTGTTGATGCAAGGGTGAAACGACACTCTATCTGCCTGTTGTAAGGTGCTATCAACAAACACAGTTACGTGGTGTTCGACATCGTTAATCAAACCAAAAGGAGTTACCGACCCTGGTTTTACACCCAAATAGCGCATCAACCTCTCTGGCGAGGCAAACGACAATTTTCCCTGACCCAACTGATGTTCTATGCTATGAATATCCATATCGGCATTGCAGTCGAGCAGAACAAGATAGTGCCGATTGCCCTTGTGATTGCGGAAAAAGAGGTTTTTGCAATGCTTAGCATCGTGACCTGCCCAATATTGACGTGCTATTTCAATAGTAGGAGCTTCGGGGTGCTCAATATATTCATACTCTATGTTCAGTTGCTTTAATAACTGATACAAACGTTCATCTCCATTCATATATTAGTGATATTTGGTTGATATTTAATCGATTAATTATATTCGGTAAGATACGTACACGTGAATGTCGGTTTTGTGGTTGCCCTGTATTTCGCTAATTCCCGATGAAATAATTTCTCTATCGAAATATACCGATTGCGACAAGCGAGCTGAAATGTCCAGACCAAAGTTAAAACTATAACGTGCCATAACGTACCACCTAAGCGATACCCCATACATAGCAGGCGAGTAGCCCGATGATGAAACCTCTCTCTCGTAGGCATAAAAACGATTACTCCAATCTGGTGCATAGCAAAATGCTAATCGTCCTATAAGGTCAAGTTTTACCGCATGAGGCGAATAACTCACATCTTGATAAATGTTTGCACCCCACGTTGGACGATATATATTGTTGCTTTTCAACGATGAAACAGAACTAAACGACACATTTGCCTGTGCTACACTCTTCATTCTAACCTCGTTTGATACGCTATAATCGGCAGAAAAAGAAGCTAATCCAATTCGCTCTATTCTGGTGCGTGATGTGGTTGCGCCTTTTAAGGTTTCCCAAGATGGGTGTTCTTTATATCGTAGACGGCTATATATATTTACACGTTTCAGTAATGATTTTTCTTCGACAGCTACTTCATATCCTATGTTTACATTAGATGTTGCCGTTGTTAACCGCAGAGGTAAAAATACATCGCCCAACAGTGATAATGATGATGATCGAGTTATGGGCAGCTGTAATGCTACCGATGCACCATGCTCGCCATTACTACTTGTTGCCAATGGAGCATTTGCCCAAAAGCTATGGTAACGAGGTGATATATAGCGATGATTGACAGCAATATTATAAGACGATGATGGTACAATATGTAGGCTGTTAACTGTAGCCGCAGCCCCATTACCTCCTACTGCTACTTCGCCTGAAAAATTTACTTTACGATATTTAACTGCATAGTGAGCCGACACTGCCAGTTGCTTATCGCCTCTGAAATCTATATCGGCATATCGGTCGGCAGGTAACGCCGGGAGCGAAAAAAATCCGCCACACATAGTTACCCCTACGTTGAAACGATACCCAACCACTGAAACGTCAGCCCCAATGGTATGAAGTGATAACGTATTCATTTTGCGTTGTTCGCTATTGGTGCGATGATAGCCCGAAGTAGCAACTGAACTCCACACCCCACCTGTGGTGTCGGCATCGAGTGGAGAGTAGGAGTATAATGCACTAATATCTACCGACATACGATGACCAATATCAGCCGATGATGATGTTGCCACACCAAAAAGCGATGGTGCTTCGGACACACCACTATATCCCGATGGCGCACGATATGACGAGGCATCATTGAGTACCCTTGATACACGACTACCATACCCCATAGAACCAAAAACAAGTCCTTTGCCAAACCCTATTTTATACGACCCTACGACTATTCTACCTAAACGAGGTACATTGTCGGCTTGTGCAAAAAAGCGGTACATATCAAACCCTTTAGTCCAAGGTTCTTTAGCATCTGTTTCCATAACAACATTGGCTCGAAAATTATTACGAGCCGACATAGTATAGCGCAACATAGTGCGGAATGGCACTCCGTCATATTGTTTGTCTTTGCCAGTAGGCTCAATAGTTGCATCTATTCTACTCATTACATTGTGCCGAGTGTAACGGAAAGCATCTGACCATACTGCACTGTCTTGCTTCTGTTCAACTACAATAATCTGTGACAATATTAGCAGCATAGGTTGTTCAATATCAGGTACCATAAGCAATTCGGCAATTGAATGAACTGGACCATACACATCGGCATAGTAAAGCATGTTTTCGACCAATTCATCGGGCAAAAATAGTAGTTCATCGAGTGAGTTTTTGGTGGCTCTATTCCATTCTATTGGACTATGGTATGCCTCCCACAACCTGTCGTGCAGTTCCTCAACATCTGCCACCTCGTCATCGCCATCTTCGCCAAGATATGTTAGCACCATAGAAAAAAAATGGTCAAAATTCATCTTGCCACTATCGTCTATCTCTTGTGCTGGTAGTGTAATAACCACACATAGCATCATCGCTAACGATAAGACAAGCTTTTTGTAATACATCGAAATAATGATAGATTAAGGATAAGGGTGGTTATAAAAACTAAAAGTGATACAAAAATCACAACAGATGCAAAGATAATGCTTATTTTTTAAACTCCAATCAGAAACGAACGGCGTTTTTTGGCATTCTGCTCAATTTTACGTACCTTTGCACTCTAAATCACATTAATATGAGAAAAGTATCTGTTATTTTGTGTATAGTAGTTGGCATTATAATGAGTGCTTGTACGCAAAAAAATGCCATTTCATCGCGGGATTGGCTCACAAAAGCCAACGATGCCATTTTGGGCGGCGATACCATTACAGCACTTGCTTGCTTAGACTCGGTACACGCGCTATTCCCCAAAGATATACCTGCACGGCGCATTGCCGACACTATAAGTTGGCAAATACAGCTTGTTCAAGCCACACACTCGCTACCTCTAATAGAACAAGAGATAGCTTATAACGATAGTGTGATGACTGCGTTGTTACCACGATTTAAGTTTTTCAAAGATGAACGATACGAAGATATTGGACATTTCGAGCATCGACTAATGAGTACAGAGAGAGGGGTAAATCGTTGCTACCTAAAGCCATCGATAGATGAACATGGTGCTGCAACACTATCGTCGTTCTACTATGGTAATGACCAACAACATATAGGTTTTAGATTGGAAATAGATAGTATGATAGTAGATAGCCACGAAATACAATTTGAAAACATTACCAAATTTGACGATGCAGGCGAATACCACGAGATACTTCAGTTAACACCTGAACAATCGACACAATTTTTGCAAACGCTATACACCTATCGAGATAGTCGTATAAAAGTAGCCTTGTATGAAAACTCTACAGCTGCAAATGCCGATGCTGCGGGACATCGAGTAAGATACACATACTATATTTCTAATGTCGAGCGGATAGCTCTTGCCGAGAGTTACCAGATGCATTATGCTTTACACACAATCTTTACTCTCAACGATTTGCAACTACGTACCCAGCAAAAAATTGAACTTCTTAATAAGCGTTTATCAGCACAATAATGATTACCGATTCAATAGCCAATGCACATCAATACGATGTCTATCACCCATACTTTCATACTGTATTTGAGATATTGCAATCGCTCAATTTCGCTCAATTAGAGAATGGGCATATAGAACTTGATGGCAAATATGTTTTTATTAATATTGACACTATAAAAGGACGTACCGACAAAGAGTCGCCATTAGAATCGCACAAGCGATATATCGATATACAAATACCATTGAGTGGAGGCGAAACATTTGGTGTACGTCATATCAACACTTGCCACCAATCGTCTATGCCATATAGCGAGGAACGTGATGTGGCTTTTTGGCACGACACACCCAATGAATATATAGAGGTGAAGGCTGGCGATATGATAATATTCTTCCCGGACGATGCCCACGCTCCATGTATCACAACTTCGCAAAATCATAAAAAAATGGTTGTGAAAGTATCTGTCGAATTAAACAACGAGCGACCAACTCTCTAATTTCTCTACCACTATTACCGCAACATATAATAAATACACGCCCTATGAACACACTGAAATTGATAAACGATGACCCAACTTTAGAACCTTATAAATCTGCTATCATAGGACGGCATGAATATGCCCTTTTACGAGAAAAAGAACTCTTGGGTAGCGACAACAATACATTGTCCGATTTTGCATCGGGTTATATGTATTTTGGACTTCACAAAGAGAAACGCTGCTGGATTTTACGCGAATGGGCTCCAAATGCAACAGCAATCTATATGATTGGCGATTTTTCCAACTGGAAACCTATGGAGAAATACCGCCTAACCCGATTAGAGAATGGCATTTGGGAAATTAAAATTTCTGATAGACAACTCCATCATCAAGACTTATACAAACTCCATATTGAATGGGTAGGTGGCAGTGGAGAGAGAATACCGGCATGGACTAATCGTGTGGTACAAGACTCACAGACCCATATTTTTTCGGCACAAGTGTGGCACCCAGAAGTAGAGTACAAATTCCGAGTTAGACGTTTCAAACCATCGTCTGCCCCTTTAATGATATATGAATGTCATATAGGTATGTCGTCCGAAGAGGAGAAAGTAAGCACTTACAACGAATTTCGTGAAACTGTTTTACCTCGTATTGCAGCTGCTGGCTATAATTGTATACAAATAATGGCTATTCAAGAGCATCCATACTATGGTTCTTTTGGCTATCACGTATCAAGTTTTTATGCCCCCTCGTCACGTTTTGGCACTCCCGAAGAACTGAAACAACTCATTGACGAGGCTCACCAATTGGGTATTAGAGTAATAATGGATCTTGTTCACTCTCATGCCGTTAAAAACGAAATAGAGGGTTTGGCTCGTTTTGATGGTACACCATATCAATATTTTCATGGTGGAGAACGTCGCGAACATCCACAATGGGACTCGCTTTGCTTTAATTACAACAAAAATGAAGTCCAACATTTTCTTCTATCTAACTGCAAATATTGGCTCGAAGAGTACCATTTCGATGGTTTCCGCTTTGATGGTGTAACCTCTATGATATATCGCGACCATGGTTTGGGGCAAGACTTTACCTCGTACGATGATTACTATGGTCTTGGTCAGGATGGCGATGCTATATGCTACCTTACACTTGCCAATAGATTGATACATAGCGTAAATCCAACGGCAATTACCATTGCCGAAGAGATGTCGGGTATGCCCGAAGTGGCAGTGCCTTTTGAAGATGGCGGTATGGGTTTCGACTATCGTATGGCTATGGGAATACCCGATTTTTGGATAAAATATATAAAGGAGTGCCGCGATGAGGACTGGAAAGCAGGTCATATACTCTACGAAATGACGAATCGCCGAGCTAACGAAAAAACTATCTCGTATGCCGAATCGCACGACCAAGCATTGGTGGGCGACAAGACCATTATATTTCGCTTAATAGATTCCGACATGTATTGGCATATGAAGCATGGCGATGAAACTTTAACTGTTAATCGTGGTATAGCTCTCCACAAGATGATACGTCTTATCACAGCATCGACTATAAATGGGGCTTATCTTAACTTTATGGGTAACGAATTTGGACACCCCGAATGGATAGACTTTCCTCGTGACGGCAATGGTGGTACATATAAATATGCTCGCCGTCAATGGTCGTTGTGTGATAATCCTGAATTGAATTACCGCGATTTGGCTCGTTTCGACAAGGCAATGGTTGAACTTATTATAAGTAGTCGTAAGTTTCAAGACCAAGCTATCGAAAATATTTGGGACAACGAGGGCGACCAAATAATAGCATATCGCCGCCGTGATTTGTTGTTTGTGTTCAACTTCAACCCCACAAAATCATTCACAGACTACGGATTTTTGGTCAAAAAAGGTAGCTACACTGTAATGCTCGATACCGATGCCAAAGAGTTTGGAGGATTTGGATTTTCAGACGATACAGTTACTCATTTCACCCTACCCTCACACCTTAAAAACAAAGAGTGGCTAAAACTATATCTTCCAGCTCGCTCTGCAATGGTATTGCGCCACAATGCATAAAAACGATAAAAATGTTAATTTGAAAATGAAAAATATTGATGATATAGATCCCGAATTGGAGGATTTGGTAAGACGTTTTTTTTCGTCCATAAATCATCATTCTAACGAGTATTTCGATGTAGATGACTATATCGATATAATAGAATATTTCATAGACCAAGAGATTATAAAATATGCACATTTAGCACTTCGAGAGGCTCTATTGGCATTCCCCGACGAAGAGACCATACTCGACAAACAAGCCGAGTTATTAATGCTCGATGGCAAACCCAAAGATGCTTTGTTAGTTCTTAACTCTATAGTGTTGCCACAAAATTCTATGACTTTTGGATTGCGAGGCGAGTGTTATACTCGTACTGCCCAAGTTGACAATGCACGTGCTGCATTCAATACTCTTATAGAGATGTGTAATCCCGATGATATATTGACCACTTTCACCGACATTACACAGCTTATGAACGAGTGCGAAATGTACTCACTTACATTGGAGTTTGCCGACAAAGCTTTAGCTCTTTTCCCTAACGATATTGACATTACAAAGGAAAAAGGCTATGCTCTACACCAACTTGGCAAGGGTGAAGAGGCTATTACACTATTTAATCGTATTATTGACCTTGATCCATATAACACTATGGCGTGGACTTGCTTATCGCAGATATATTACGATAGCGACAATCTGACTGAAGCTATACGTTGTTTCGATTTTATATTGGCTATAAATTTCGATGCTGATGTTGCTATCCAAAAAAGTCTTTGCCTGCTGAGGTTGGAGCAGTACGATGAAGGCATAGAATGTTTGAAAGGGTGTATCGAAAACGACCCTAACAATTATAGTCTTAAGTCGCTTTTAGCAAGTACCTATTCTCAAAACGACCAATTCGATAAGGCTCTGCCAGTTTATAAAGATATTATAGACCACTACCCAATGTCGCCCAATGCCTTTATAGGCTATGCCAATGCTCTTTATGATGTTAATGGCGACTACGAAGGTGCATTAGATACATTGTTGCAAGCCGAGACGATTTTTCCTAAATCGCCAGAACTTCAGTTCTATTTAGCTAATTTCGAGCTAAAATATACTCCCAACGAGCCTAGTCAAGAGGTGTTACAAAGCAATATTGAACGACTGAAAATATGTCTCGAAAGTGCGCCAAGCCACCCACACTTCAATCACTTGATAGGTATGGCATACTTAATGACTAACCAATTTAATTTGGCTTATACTCACTTTATTACAGCATTAAGTAGCGAAGAGGATATAGATGGTATCTACGTCTTCTTAGCTGTTAGTGCGTGGAAAATTGGCAATAAGGAACAGTTCAAGAAGTATTACTCCGAAGCACTTTCTCGCTACTCAAATACTAATAACATTTTGTTTTCAATCTGTCCCGATGCTAAGAAATATGTAAAAAAGTATATAGGACTTAACTAACGATGGATTTGTTGTATAAAATAGACTTCACTCGTAATTTTGGAATAAAAACACTGAAATGAAACATTTTGTAATTACACTACTACTTATTTTTACTACTATAATACCATTAGTAGCACAAACGGCTGAACTTGCCGATTTTGTTGAGAGCAATGAACCTGTAAAACGCTCATACGTCGATGTTATTGCCGATTGGTACAACGACAATATGAATTATGGTACTATTACTGCTTTAATGGCTGTTGAAAGTTCATTTATCCCCTTTCCATCGGAAATTGTAGTGCCTCCAGCAGCTGCCGTTGCCACTCGTCCCGACTCTAATCTTAACTTTTTTCTCATTATTCTTTTTGCTACTATTGGAGCTGTAATAGGTTCGTTGGTAAACTATTTTTTAGCACTTTCGCTTGGGCGTGTTATTATCTACAAATTTGCAGATAGCCGCATTGGACATCTCTGCTTGCTTAATTCCGAAAAAATACGTCATGCTGAGGAGTACTTTAACGACCATGGTAAGACGTCAACTTTCATAGGACGTTTTATTCCTGGTATTCGCCAACTTATATCTATACCTGCAGGTTTATCTCGTATGCCACTCTTGCCCTTTGTACTCTTTACCGCCTTAGGTGCTGGTATTTGGAATGTTGTACTTACGCTTATCGGCTACTTAGTGGGCGACAATATGGATTTAATAAATAAATTTTCGCACGAGATAGGTTATTCAATATTGGCAATAATAGCGTTAGTTTTGAGTTACTACATAATTAGATATTTCATTCGCAAAAAGCGTAATAAGAATAAGGCTTAAAATCAAAATGGGGTTTCTACTTATGGTAGAAACCCCATTTTGTTTATATAAGTCAGAATTGTTTATAAATTGGCATAGTGCTGTAAAATGCGGTAGCGGAGTGAAAAGTCGTATTTTGACTGTGTGAGTTCAGCTGCTGCTCGTGCATAGCGCGATTGCACTTCGTTGTATTCGTATGCATTCATTCTGCCCAATTCGTACTTCGATACTGCATAGTCGAGTGCAGTTTTACCAGTTTGGTACGATGTCAATGCTGCACGATATTTCTCTTGCGATGAGAGGGCATTGTAGTATGCCGATTGTATCTCTTTGTATAGTCGTGCCGCTTGCTGCGAATTGTTTATTGTTGCCAATTGTAGCGCATTTTTGCTCATTTTTATATTGTTGCGCACTTGCAAACGATTATAGATTGGTATGGACAAGTATACTCCCACCATTTCTGATCCATTGTCTACAAATTGCTGTCCAAATCCTGGATTGTTTCCATTAAACACATGGTAATATCCAGTACCCCAACTGGCATTGAGTGATAGTTGGGGATAGTAGTCGGCTTTAGCTTCACGAATAGCATACTTGGCACTCTCTATCTGAAGAAGTGAACTGCGCATTGTAGGGTGACGGGATAATGCGTGATTATACACCTCTTCGGCAGGCGAAAGAAGAACTTCGGCAATTTCGACATTCGACATCGGAGCTAATGCAAATGCCTCGATATCTGTCCAATTTAGTAGTTGACACAAGTCAACTATTGACTGTCGGAGATTTATTCGAGCATCGGTTAGAGCCGATGAGTCTTGCGCCACTTGTGCCTGTGCCTCGTATAGTTCGCTTTCCGACTTTTTGCCAGCCTCAACAAGTTGTGCTGTATGCTCCATAAACTTTTTACGTAGAGCCAATTGCTGTTCCGAGATTGTTACCATTTCGGTATTGTATAGCGCATTAAGGTAGTAGCTTGCCACGTTAACTGCAATATTGTTGCGAAGTCCTTCCACATTGGCTTCCGATGCGGCTATCTCTATTTTTGTACGGCGTATTTGATTGGTTATCTTTAAGCCTGTAAATAGCGGCATATTTACCGAAGCATTAAACGATGTAGAGGCTTGGGTACGAGGCTGTTTAATATTGTCGGCACCTTGAGCCAAACCAAACGAAAAGTCTTGTCCAACACCTGCATTTACCGATGGTGTCATTGATACACGAGCGGTGGAGTAGGCTAACTCGGCATTGCGTAGCTCTACTATGGCACGCTGCACATCGAAACTATGCTCCTCGGCATACGCTATGCACGAGTCTAGCGACCACTGCGCATGTAGGGTTACAACAGACGCCATTAATACACCAAGTGCTACTATTATCTTCTTCATAACGAATATTTCTATTTGCCTGTTTCTATTTTTTCGTTGCCACGAACACGAGTTTTCATTTCTAAACCTTCAACTACCTCAATATTTACGCCATCCGACATTCCTATCACGATAGGTTGCCGTGTAAAGGTTTGTGTTTTAGTGTCGGTGGAATCGAGCAAATATACAAATGCCGAATCGGATTTTAACTCTACAACCCCCTCGGGTATAGTCATTACATTGGATTTCTTGCGTAGGATTATTTCGGCATTGGCACTGTAGCCAGCACGAATGGTTACGCTATCGGGAATTGTTGCAGCAGCTTTTATCTCGAATAGCACAGCGCCACCTTCCTCAACGCCTTTTGGTGCAACATACTCTAACACAGCAGGGAACGACACATCTTGTAATGCTCCGATAGTGAGCGTGAGCGACATACCCTCGTGTATTCGTCCCACTTCACTTTCGTCTACCTTGCCAACAAAAATCATATCTTTCATATCGGCTATGGTGCAGATAGTTGTGCCATCATTGAAATTGTTGCTCTGTATCACCGAATTACCAACTTTTACAGGTATATCAAGTATCATACCATTGATGGTAGAACGTATTTGAGTATTTGAAAACTGACCAGAGCGACGAGTTATGCCGTCTCGAATTATCTCTAAGTTGTCTTGAGACTGTTGGTACGCCTCACGAGCTTTGTTGTATGTCACACGCTCTTTTTCAAAATCCTCTGCCGAAAGCACCTTTTTGTCGAAAAGCTTCTCTGCACGTTCGTAGTCGGTTTTTGCCTGTTCGTAGTCTATCTTGGCAATATTTACCTGACTTTCAGCTGTATTGAGTGTGCCCATTTCGGGTATTACCTTAACTATCGCTATAATATCGCCTTTGCGAACTTGTTGACCTGCCTCGAAAAGCACTTCGCTAATAATGCCTGATATTTGTGGTTTTATAAGCACCTCATCGCGAGGTTCTATCTTGCCAGTTGCCACAGTCTTATTGTATAGGGTTAGCACTTGAGGTTGCACTATTTCGTATTCTACCACCTTAGGGCGTGATTTCTGAAACAGATATACAAACGTACCAATCACTACGGCAGCGATAAGCACCAACCAAAAAGTAATTTTGAATGTTTTTTTCTTCATAATATTAATTGATAATATGTTGTAACACTTTAATTTTCACTGTAAAATTTCTAAATCATAATTTATCTTCTATTTTTTATTTTAGGTGAGCAGAAACACAAAGTGGAATGAGGGAGCATAGTGAGTTATGTGTATAATTCGCTGTCGGACATTCCGACAAATTATTCTTCGGAGAGGGCTTCGATTGGCTTTATCTCCAACGCACGGCGAGCTGGTAAATAACCTGCAAACACACCTACTATGGTAAGTACCACCACAGCCATAACGGCTGTTGCAAAGTCCACTTGTGCCATTTCCAAGAAAATGCTTGCATCGCCAGTAGCCATAGACGAAATAATGCTCAACAGCCCCACCGACACCACCACAGCAGCCAATCCAGCCATAAGAGTGAGAGCCAAGCTCTCCATCATTACCTGTCGCAAAATAGCCCAAGGAGTAGCACCTAAAGCACGACGAATGCCAATCTCCACAGTCCGCTCACGTACAGTGATAAGCATAATGTTGCTCACACCAATTGCACCCGATAGCAGAGTGCTAAATCCAACGATAAACATAAATATGTTGAGCATTGTAAGCAGATTGCCAATCATATCGAACATCTCTTTCAAACTTATAGTTAGTAAAGCCATTTCATCGTTGGGGTGAATATTGTTGCGTTGACGAACGATAGATGTTATTTTATCGGATAATTCATCTACATTGTACTCTTTCGATGCCGACACTATCATACAATGTACGCAGTTGCCCATATTTTCGGTTTTCTGTATTGTGCTAAACGGAATAATCACAAACTCGGCTGTATTACCAAACAAATTAAAGGTTTCGGAATACTGATCTACTACACCTACCACTGTATAGTATATGCCATTAACACGAATCGTCTTGCCTACAGCACTCTCATCTTTATTAAAAAGGTCGTTTTTTACACGCGACCCTATAACGCACACTTTGCGAGTATCACGTTCGTCAAAACTGTTAATAAATCGACCTTCTAACAGTTTAAGTGCTACAGCCTTAGTGTATTTGTCATCAAATCCCATTACTCTATAAGAACCCGATTTTATGCCTCGTACCACATTATCCGCTGCCGAACCACCGCCCCTTAGCACTGGAGCTATAAATTCTAATTGGGGGCATTGGCTTATAATGGCAGTCATATCATCTTCGGTCATAGACCAATTGCGCCCTTTCTTAAATCCTTTATATGGCATTGATGTAGCATCGTTAATAATTAAGACCGAATTAGTAGCTATTTTGTCAGTTCCATTAAGTACACCGTTCTGAATGCCGCGCCCTAACCCCATAAGTATTACAAGCATCATCACACCCCAAAACACACCCAATGCCGTAAGTAGACTTCGCCACTTATTGCGTGTAAGGGTAGAGTATATTTCGTTGAAAAAATCCATACAGAAAAAATTATTTGGCATTCATTGCCTCGATAGGCTTAATTTTTACGGAACGGAGAGCTGGAATAAATCCTGCTATTAATCCAGCTATAATCAATATAAGTGTAGCAGTAATTACTATTGATACATCTACCGTAGGATTGACAAACATACCCGATGGACCTGAGGCTCCGAGTGGGTCGTAAGGAAAAATCATACACAGCAATTCGGAAAGCCCTATGCCAAACATCATACCTATGTAGCCAAACATAGTGGTGATAATGAGAGCCTCGGCAAGAATTAGGCGAACAATAGAGCCAGGTGTAGCACCAATGGCACGGCGGATACCAAATTCACGAGTTCGCTCCTTTACGGTTACTATCAATATATTGCCTACGCCCACTATTCCAGCTATTAGCATACCTAAGCCAACAACCCATATTAAAAGTTGGATACCATTGAATATTATCTTACTTTGCTCGAAATTTTCCATACGATTGTTAATCCAGATGGCATTTCTATCATCGGGGGCATAGTCGAAATACTGAGATAGCATTTTTTGCAGCTGTTCGGAGTACTGCTCAGTACTCTCTTTAGTTTCGATACCTACAAGTGTAAATGATGTTTCGTGTACTATCTTACGTGGGTTGAATATAAGATTGGCAGTAGCAAAGGGAATAAATAGTTCTTGATAGTTGTTAGTTTTAGAGCTATATACGCCTACTATCTTAAATTTCACACCACCTGCTAATGTTAGGTATTGCCCAATGGCATCGTCGTATGAACTATATAGCTTTTTGCATAAATCTTTCGGAATAATCACCGTTTTCCGTCGTTCACGTTCGTCAATTGGATTTATAAAACGACCAGCCATAGTATTTAAACAGCGTATTTTTCCGTACGCAGGTTCAACGCCAGTAATAGTTACATTAGTCTCTATATTACCATTCGATGCTGTCGATGACCAAAGACTAAAAGTAGGTGCAAAATCGGTACAATTGGGAATGTTGTGTCGAAGATATTCGACATCTGTGAGGCGAATTTCGATACGTCTGCCTCGTTTATGACCTTTATAAGGCTTACATGTAGTATTAGGGTATAGCGACACCGAATTTTTATTCATATAGCTAAAATTGCTTGTTACGCCATTTTGCAAACCATTGCCACAAGCCAATAGTGCCACAAGCATAAATATACCCCATGCTATGGCAAAGCCTGTGAGCAGCGTGCGGGTTTTGTTGGCACGGAGCGAAGCAAGTATTTCAGCAAATAACTCCATCGGTAATACGAATTATGCGATCGGTACGATCGGCAATCTCCTGAGCGTGGGTTACAACTATCATAGTTATCCCCTCGCGCGATACATCACGGAGTAGGTCAATCACCTCAAGCGAAGTTTGCGAGTCGAGAGCTCCTGTTGGTTCGTCAGCCAATATAACACGAGGGTGAGCTATCAAAGCACGAGCTATAGCCACACGTTGTTTCTGTCCACCCGACAACTGACTGGGAAGATGCTCTGCCCAATCCTTTAATCCAACCCTATCTAAATAATCCAATGCCATAGTATTGCGGCGTTTACGACTTACACCTTGGTAGTAGAGTGGTAGAGCCACATTTTCGAGAGCCGTCTTGAAATTTAGCAAGTTAAAACTCTGAAATATAAAACCTACACTTTTGTTACGCAGATGTGCCGCATCAGTCTCGGACAAATCCTTTATCAACTGTCCATCGAGGTAGTACTCTCCCTCATCGTATGTGTCGAGAATACCCAGAATGTTGAGCAGTGTCGACTTTCCCGAACCCGAAGCTCCCATTATTGACAAAAAATCTCCATCGGGTATTTCCAAATCAATACCACGCAATACATGCAGCGGCTGACCTGCATAGTATGTTTTATGTATGTTGTGTAACGAAATCATTGTTCGGTTAGGTTTATGTGCAGTACTAAAATGTTAATGGCGGTTCTATAATAAATCACAAAGGTAAAACAATATTCAATATCTCGCAATAGATATAAAGATGTTCTTTAACCATTATTGTCTGATTGACACTGCAAAGATAATAAATAATTGTGTATTATGCAATACATAGTACGATTATTTATAGCTTTAACTTCTGTTGACTTGGTCTATCTTACAAAATCAATACAATGGCAAAAAATAAAAAAAACCAATCCTAAATGTTTGGCAGAATGAAAAAAAAATTGTTACTTTGCATAATAGAGTATAATAATAATAACACACAAAAAATCAATATATTATGGGAAAAGAAGTAGTATCAGCAGGAATAGCACACAATATTATTGCCCAAGGCACAAAGATAGTAGGTACAATCGAGACTGACAAAGATATACGAATTGATGGTTCGCTACAAGGTGATCTCACTTGTAAAGGAAAAGTAGTTATTGGTCAACAAGGTACGCTTAATGGTACTATAAATTGTAACAATGCCGAAATTCTTGGAACTGTAGATGGCGAAATGACCATTTCGGAACAACTCACCCTAAAGATGAGTGCCAAAATTACTGGTCATATCCACACTAAAATTATCTGCATTGAGCCACAAGCACAATTCTCAGGTACATGCGAAATGGGTAATAAAAAAGACAATAAAACCGCAAAGCAAGAACCAACTAAAAAAGATTAATTAGTCTGTCAGAAATTGCCAATTGTTACAGTCCTTATCATATTCTTGTTATGGTGAGGTGGTTATATTTTAGACTAAACGTGATAGTAATACACACTATGACATGGAGTTAATACTCAATTTTCTTAAGCAAACATTTGCATTTGACCCTCACTCTCCGCTACTTTTCACTCAATTCTACTTTTGGGCTTTCTTTGCAATAGTATTTGCTTTATTTTCGATATTCAAGTCAAAGAGGCTTTTGCGCAATACATTCTTATTCGCTGTAAGCCTCTTCTTTTACTATAAAACAAGTGGTCTGTTTGTTCTGATACTGCTGTTTTCTACAGTGTCGGACTTTTGGATAGCCAAGGCTATTGACCATACGCAAAAGGAGTGGGGACGAAAGGCATTTGTCGCACTTAGCGTAGTGGTAAATTTGTTAGTGCTTTCTTACTTTAAGTATTCCTATTTTTTCATTGACCTTGTAAACAATCTATTTGGTACACAACTCGCAGTATATGATATATTTGCCGAGTTAGGTAATGCCATTGTAGGCAATACACGTTTCCGTGTCGACCAAATTATACTGCCAGTAGGTATATCGTTTTATACTTTTCAAACTATCAGCTACTCGGTAGATGTTTACCGTAGACGGATAAAACCAGTAAAAAATATTCTTGACTTTGGCTTTTATGTTACCTTTTTCCCTCAACTTGTAGCAGGTCCAATAGTACGAGCTGCCGAGTTTGTGCCACAGCTATACAAGCCATATCATCTGTCTCATCGTCAATTTGGTATAGCTGTATTTTGGATACTCAATGGATTGGCAAAGAAGATTATTTTATCCGACTATTTAGCTGTAAATTTTGTAGACCGAGTATTCGATAATCCGTTGCTATTCTCTGGGTTTGAGAACTTTATGGCACTTCTCACCTATTCGCTACAAGTGTATGCCGACTTTTCGGGTTATACCGACATAGCAATAGGTGTGGCTATGATAATGGGCTTTTATCTTCCTGTCAATTTCAATTCGCCCTACAAAGCTCCCAATGCAGGCAATTTTTGGAAACGATGGCACATTTCGCTCTCGAAATGGTTGCAGGACTACCTATACATACCACTTGGCGGCAACCGCAATGCTTCGTTTGGTACTTTCTTTTGGATTATACTTATAGCCGTTATAGGTATGATACTTAGCGGTAGTTGGGTGGTGTCGGTTATAGTTCTCGCGATAGCATTGGCTATTGTTGTGTGGAGTATACTACAACCTAAACGACGGATTAAGATTATAACTAACCTCAACTCAATGATTACTATGCTACTTGGTGGATTGTGGCATGGCGCAAGTTTCAACTTTATGATTTGGGGAGGACTAAACGGTATAGGTATAATTGTGTATAAGATATGGCGCGATTGGAGTATGAATACTCGAATGGTAGTAGTTACAATACTTACCGCAGGACTACTAATAACGGCATACTACACCCATTTACCGATATGGAATTTATTATCAGTTTGGTGCTTAGCTATTTGGGTAGGTACTCTTGTGCGTTGGATTTATCATCTTACTAAATGTAAGCGTCCATTTGCGTCGCTTGGTAATGTGTGGGGTATAGCACAAACATTTATATTTATATCGTTCACTCGATTATTTTTTCGCTCAGGGTCTAATCTTGATCCTGCATCAGCCAATGCCCATGCGTGGCAAACGGCACAAAATATGGTAAATCAGATAGGCTCGCCATGGAACATAGCCATTATCCCCGACATCTGCACAGCTTATAGCCGTGTGTTTATACTCTTTGTTGTTGGTATGATTATTCACTGGTTACCAAACCGATGGAAGCGTTGGTATCGAATAAATTTTGCCTTACTTCCGCTACCAGTAATGGCTATAGTGGTAGTAGCTACAGTATTCATTATCTACCAATTCATCACTGCCGACCTCCAAGCATTCATCTATTTCCAATTTTAGAATGTATATTATTCCAAAAGGCTTTGCTACTATGATATTCAGCCAGTCATAGGGCTTTATCGTATCTTTTAAAATAAGGCTCTCTATTCCATTTCTTTAACATAGCACCTGCCGCCTTCGGTTTTGGTTATTATAACTTGTTTACCTCGGATTATAAATGCTCCGTGTATTGCTGTTGCATCGTAGCTTTTGTCGTTGCAAAGAATTTTGCCCGATGGGCGTAGGTCGGTGATAGTGGTAGCTATATTGCCAATTAGCGTTTGAATTGATGTGTCTACACCTACGTAGCCATCTTCGCCTTGTTGCGATGTTGCAAGTGCAAGGCGAGAGAAGATACCTTTGCTACCTATCTTAGATGTTAGCCATATTACCAATATGAACGCTAGTATTAGCCCTACAAAGATAGATATAAGTGAGTGTGAAAGGTCAGGTATGGTTATTGCTGAAAAGTCGAAATATACATTATCAAGTGTGGCAAATATTAAGCTGACAACAAATAGTATTATACCTACTATGCCCAAAACACCAAAGCCTGGTGTGACAAATATTTCTAATAATATGAGTATAATGCTTATAGCAAATAGTATTATTTCCCAGTATGCAGCCACTCCCTCAATAAATAGTGGAGCGAAGTAGAGTATTGCTGCTATAATGGCAATAACCGATGGGAAACCAAGTCCTGGCTGCTGTAGTTCAAAGTATATGCCTCCTATCATCAACATTATTAGTATACTACGTAACATAGTGCCAAGTAACCATCCTTTGGTCTTGTCTTTTATTGATGGTTCGTATTTTGTTATTACACAATTGCTTGTGTCGTAACCTTCAAGAGCAATTACTTGCTCCATATTTTCAGCTTCTCCTTCACAATAGTGGTGCTTTATGGCTTCTTGGGTTGTGAAAGTTAGGGTTTTGCCCGAATCGATTACTTCGGGTATTACAATGCGGTCGTCAACCATTGCTTCAGCTATTAGTGGGTTTCGTATCCACATACCAACAGAGTCTTTGCCGTGCGATTCGGCAGTGGCTCGCATTGTAGCTCGCATATAACTTTGATACTTATCGGGCATAGCCTGTCCATCTGCTCCATTTACCACTGTTGCGGCTCCTATACTTGCACCTGTTCTCATATATATGTGCTTACACGCTATTGAAATTAGTGCGCCGGCAGAGGCTGCATTGTTGTCAATGAATGCTACTACAGGTATTGGCGAATACATTATAGCTGTGCGTATAGAATCGGCATACGACACTTCACCTCCGTATGTGTTAAGATGAAGAATTATTAGTTGTGCCTCACACTCTTTAGCTTCTTTGAGAGCTTGCTGTGTATAAATCCACGATGAGCTATTGATCTCTTGATTAATATCGTAGGTATAGATATTGGTCGTGGCATTGACAACTATTGATGTAATCAATAATAATATGGTGATAATGTGTTTCATAACTCAATAGTATTTAAATGGTTGAGTAATAGTTCAATAGTTGGATATTTAGTGCCTTCTGTTGTTACATTGTAGCCTTGCGCAGTACAATGCAGTGTTGTGTTTGCCTTATCAGAGACTTTTATACCGACTCGCATTAATGCACGTTTAAGCCAAATTTGTTGATATATGCTATTGTCATCTCCTGTAACGGTTACAGACGAGTTGCCATATAGGTTGTTTATTATGCAACGTCCATCGCTCATATCGAATGTGTAGTTATTAGATACAAAGGCTCGAGGAAAACTGCCGTTAAGTATAAGATCTTCTGGTATACCCACTTCGATGCCATTGGTTGTCATAAGCCATATTTGGTTGGAAATTTGTAGGGCTAAGTCCAACTCGTGCGAACTAAGTATAAAGGTCTTGTTTGTTGTAACTGCGAGGCGTTGAAGAAGCATCATTGTCTCTATTCGGTTTGGGAGGTCGAGATGTGCCGTTGGTTCGTCAAGTAGTATAAGAGGAGTGTCTTGTGCTAATGCTTTAGCTATTACAGCTCTTTGTTTCTCGCCATCGGATATATGGTTTATGTCGGCATCGGCTTTGTGGGTGAGGTTGACATCGGAAATAGCTTTATCTATTATTGAATTGTCTTTGTCGGAAAGGTTACCAACCCAATTGGTATAAGGAAATCTTCCCATTGACACTAATTGGCGTACTGAAAGGTTATCAATTTCTATCTTTTCAGTCAAAACTATGGCAAGTAGTTGGGCTCGTCGGTGTGTTGAGAGTTGAGAAATATCAGTTCCTTCGATTTCGATAGTGCCAGATAGTGCAGGTTGTAGTGCCGAAATTGTACGAAGAAGTGTACTTTTCCCTGCTCCATTGGTGCCAATAAGCGAAATAAGGGCTCCTCTATCAACCGACAGATTGAGGTTGTGCTGTATTATTTTTTTGCCATACCCTATTGACAGATTTTGGGTACTTAATAGTTTTGCCATAAATGTTAGTTCTCAACAATAGATTAACTTTAGTTTGTTATATCTTTTATTACAACTATCTTGAATTGTATCATATTGAAGAAATAGGAAGAAAACACACAAAGTACTTTCTTCCTATTTCAAATATTTGTTTGCTTAAATTAGTTATTGATTAGTCCTCAAGTTTGTGGATAACAATACCAGAGCGAAGTTTAGGCTCAAACCATGTGGTTTTAGGAGGCATAATGTTGCCAGTGTCGGCAATGTCAATGATTTGTTGCATAGTTACAGGATAGAGTGCAAGTGCAACTTTCATTTCGCCTGAATCTACACGACGTTTTAGTTCGCCAAGGCCACGGATACCACCGACGAAGTCTATACGTTTGTCAGAACGAAGGTCTTTGATGCCAAGTATTTGGTCGAGGATAAGGTTTGATGATATGGTAACGTCAAGTACTCCGATAGGATCGTTGTCGTTGTATGTGCCAACTTTTGCAGTTAGTGAGTACCATTTGCCACCAAGGTAAAGGCTGAAATTGTGAAGTTTGTTAGGGTGGTATATTTCAGTGCCTTTTTCTTCAATGTCGAAGTTTTTAGCTACGGCTTTCAAGAAATCCTCTTCGCTCAAACCATTGAGGTCTTTTACTACGCGGTTGTAGTCGATGATGTTTAATTGGTTGTCTGGGAAACAAACGGCCAAGAAGTAGTTGTACTCCTCTTTTCCAGTGTGGTTAGGATTGTTGCGACGTTTTTCATCTCCAACAAGTGCTGCAGCAGCAGAGCGATGGTGACCATCGGCGATGTAGAATGCTGGGAGAGATTTGAAAATCTCGGTGATACGAGCAATGTCTTTCTCATCGTCAATAACCCAGAAGTGGTGTCCGAAGCCGTCAGGAGCAACGAAATCGTATTCGGCAGGGTTTGCTACAGTTTTAGCAACAATAGCATCTACTTCATCAATATGAGGATATGCAAAGAATACAGGTTCAATGTTAGCATTGTTAATGCGAACGTGTTTCATACGGTCTTCTTCTTTGTCGCGACGGGTAAGCTCGTGCTTTTTGATTTTACCAGTCATATAGTCGTCTACATAAGCACCTACGCACAATCCATATTGGGTTTTGCCATTCATAGTTTGTGCATATACATAGTAGTTTTCTTTTTGGTCTTGAACCAACCAACCATTTGCTTGGAATTTTTTGAAATTTTCTACGGCTTTGTCGTATACTTTAGGGTCGTGTTCGTCAGTGCCAACAGGAAAATCGATCTCTGGTTTGATGATGTGATAGAGTGATTTTTCGTTGCCCTCGCATTCTTTGCGAGCTTCTTCTGAATTAAGCACATCGTATGGACGAGATGCTACTTGTTCAACTAAATTTTTAGGAGGACGAACTCCTTTAAAAGGTTTAATTGTTGCCATAATTTTATATGTGATTATTTGATTGTGATTATTTGATTGTGATTAT
>X285_Short_beaked_Echidna__coassemble_407_pt1 | contig 39113 bp, 29 predicted proteins | sample X285_Short_beaked_Echidna__metabat2_high_PE_005 | metagenome-assembled genome bin X285_Short_beaked_Echidna
GGATAACAGTGGCTATGGCAGCAGTCCTTTATACCGTTTTAAAGATCAACCGATTTAACTCAGAACAGCTAAAAGACACTACCACACTGGACAAGCAATATCTGCTTTTTCACAATGGAATGAAATGTGCTATGAATTCAGAGATAAACAAAGCATTGCAAAATTTTATAGCCTGTATTGAGATTGACCCAAAACGAAACAATAAAGAGGTTTGCGCAGCAGCTTTTTTCCAGTCGTACCGAATATTGCAATCGCTGCGAGATTACGAAAGAGCATACTATTTTTTGACTCAAGCAAACCTCTTGATGCCAAACAACATTACATACTTAGAAAACCTTGCATGGTTTGATTTTTCGATAAACAATTACACTCAAGCCAAACGCCACTACAAACGATTGGACAAACTGTCTCCCGGCACTCCTCAATATTATCATATTCTAAGTAGTATATATACTGAAACTGGAGACTACAAAAAAGCCCTAAAAGAGTTAGACAAACTCGTACTAACCGAAGGTAATTCGCTTGATATAGTATCAGAGCGAGCATCTATCTATCGTGCTATGAAAAATTTTGACAAAGCCGAGGCTGAATATTTAGACTATGCACAAGCCAATCCAAGTCAACGTTATGAGGCAATGTTTTACCTCTGCTTGTTTTACGATAAAATAGGTGATACCGACAAACTCTTCTCAACTCTGCAAACTCTAAAGGCTGACTACCCAGACAAAGGCGGAGTGTATCTCTATCTTGCCGACTATTATAAAAAGCAAAACGATGATACTAACCACCGCAACACAATATTTAGTGCTATACTTACACAGTCTGTTTCAGCAGAAAAGTTAACTGACTATATAAGACCTATCATAGCCGAAACGCTACAGCAACGTGATACTGCAAACACCCTGAGCATTATCACTCTGTTAAACACCAACTATGAGAACAATCCTACCATACTATCGCTCACTGCAGACACATATCAAGCACTAAACGACACCACAAAGTGGTTAAATACACTATATGCCTTAAGTGATATATCTAATGATGAAAATGTCGACCTTAAAATTATTGAATTAGAACAGTTAGCCAACAATACCGATAATGTAATAGCCCTGACATCTAAGGGGTATGGTAAATATAAAACGGATAGGTGGGCATTTTATCACATCGTGAGTTTTGGTGGCGATGAAAATCGCTATGATACAATGATAGCCACTGCACAACACTTGTTGCCAGCCATTGAAAATAATCTGATAAAAAGTTCGGTATTCCAACTAATTGGCGACATCAGCTATTCCACACGCAACGATAGCGTAGCTACCATTATGTACGATAGCTGTCTAATTTACAATCCTAAAAACTCTGGAGCTCTCAACAATCTTGCATACAACATAACCAAACAGCAAGACCCCGATCTAAATAAAGCCGAAAAATATGCCACCAAAGCATTAGAAATTGACCCCGATAATACCACAATACTTGACACATACGCTTGGATACTATTTCTACGACACGACTATATGTTATCTCGTCTGTATTTCAACAAATTAACACGCATAGAAGAAGACAATGCGCTAAGAACAAGTCCCGAAATACTATATCACCGAGGAAGACTTAGTATAGAATTGGAAGATAACGAAGCCACCAAACAACTATTTACACAAGCACTCGAACTAAACAAAATAGATTATTTAGATAAAAACAGAACCATATCCGAGCCAAATATTATAGACTATATGATACAATGGCTTGACGATCAAAACAATAAATAACTATGAAACGCATAACTTATCACATATCTCTACTATCTCTATTATTGATAGCCATATTGTTTACAGGTTGCAAATCGAAAAAGAATTTGATTGACCAACAATCGTTGAATGTAAATATACAAGCATACGATGTTGTGTCCAACGCCTTAGCAGCGCAACCCGACTTTAGCACTATGAATATATCAAAAATGAGTATGTCGCTAAGCTATGGGCAATACTCATTCACATTCCGTGGGTCTATCCGAGTAGCAAAAGACAGCTTAGTATCGGTTAGCATACAACCTGCCTTGGGTATTGAAATGTATCGCTTAGAATTTACCCCCGATGGGTTTGCTCTTTATGACAAAATAAACAGAAAGTATTCTCATAATTCGTACAACTACCTCTATCTTCAGACAGGTGTTAATGTAGAATACTCAGCCATAGAGGCTCTTTTTTCACACCAATTGTTTACACCTCAGTCGGTTGACACTAAAGTACTATTAGATGCCTTTGAACTTACCAACACTTCGTCTGATACAATACAACTTATGGGCAAACAATCCATAGCAACGTATCGCCAGCATTTCGAAGTAGCAAGACCACTCTATCGCATCACCCTCACTGGATTAAACAAAGATAATCACGACATAGCCTCCATTTCGTATGGAGAGCTTAAGAAAAGTAATGGCATATTATTTCCACAAAGCATTAATCTCCGTGCCGACATAACCAAAAGTCCAATCAATGTGCAGTTAAATTTTGACAAAATAGCGTTCAACGACAAAATAGTGATAGCTCCAATTAACCTAAACCGATATACTAAAACTGCATTAACAGACATCATATCACTTACAAAATAGTAACAAGTTTCATCCATTTAAATTTCTTTAATCACTCATTGAGTATGAATTGTTGGCGAATTATATTTTTCATCATAGCAACCATAGTGTCAATAACCAATGTTGATGCTCAAAGTCTCAAAGAGCTTGAAGCTAAGAAGAAAAAAAATTTAGAGGAACTTGCTCTCACTAATGAGATGCTCAGTGAAACTCAGAAAAACAAAAAAGGTACAGAAAATAAAATAACACTGCTTAAGCATTCCATAAAAAAAAGCAACGATTATATCCATTCACTAAATAGTGAAATACAACTACTAAATAGCAACATCGATTCTATAAAAATATCAAAGGCAGGATATCTGTTCACGCTCCAACATCTGAAAGAAGAGTATGCACATACCACTCGTGCGTTGTACAATCATCATCGGTACTTCTCACCAATACTTTTTATACTTTCTGCTGACAATTTTAATCAAGCTTATCGTCGATTTAGGTATCTACAACAAGTATCGTTACATCACAAAGACCAAGCCATTCTGATAGAAAACATTACCAATACACTTGCTCAGCACGAACAACTACTTGCCCAAAACCTATCACAAAAACAGACAGCAATGTCTGACAAAGAAAAAGAGCAAAAACGACTAGTACAGCAGCGCGAACAACAATCCTCACAACTATCCTCCCTAAAAAGCAAAGAGAAAACCCTCAAAGAAAAGCAACGCAAACAGCAACAACAGGTCAACATATTAAACAAAAAGATAGAAGATGCCATTCAGGCAGAAATCCTACGCCAACAAGAAGCAGAAAAAAAGAAAAACAAGCAATCGCCCGACTCGAAATACCAAATGAGCCGTGAAGAAAAATTGGTAGCTGGCAATTTCGAAGCTAACAAAGGCAAACTGCCACGTCCCATAGAAAAAGGATTTATATGTGGACATTATGGTGTACAACCACACCCTATACTCGATAAAGTTACCATTAACAACAAAGGTGTATATTACCAAACGCCTGCCGCCTCTGATGCACGTGCTGTATTCGAGGGCGAAGTAACACAATGCTTTTCAGTACCAGGTAGCAACCAATCGGTTATTGTAAAACACGGAAACTATCGCACAGTCTATTCTAATCTATCAACACTTTACGTAAAAGCAGGCGATAAAATCACTACCAAACAGAAGATTGGAAAAATCTATACTGACACCGAAAACGACAATAAAACAGAGCTCTATTTTATGTTGTATAAAGACACCGAAATACAAAACCCTGAAATATGGTTGCTTGAATAATCCAAAGGTAAAAAATCTTCTCAAACTAATTGTTAGAACCACCATTAATTTCTACCTAATTGTTAGGACAAACAAAAAACAGAACAAACAAAATAACAATAAAAACATATTACAAATGAACGAACACGTAAAATGCCTGATAATTGGATCAGGTCCTGCTGGATATACAGCAGCAATCTATGCATCTCGTGCCAACCTCTCGCCAGTACTATACGAAGGAATGCAATCGGGAGGACAATTGACACAAACCACAGTAATAGAAAATTTTCCAGGATACCCCGAAGGTATTGATGCCAATATGATGATGGCTGACCTTCGCTCACAAGCCGAACGTTTCGGTACTGATGTACGCTTTGGTGTGGTATCAAGTGTAGACTTCTCGGTATCGCCAAAACTTGTAACTATAGACGAAGATAAAACTATCGAAGCCGACACTGTAATAATAGCTACAGGTGCCAGTGCACGCTATCTTGGTCTTCCAGACGAACAAAAATATATGGGTAAAGGTGTATCGGCATGTGCTACTTGCGATGGTTTTTTCTATCGCAAAAAGACAGTAGCAGTAGTGGGTGGCGGTGATACAGCTTGCGAAGAAGCTTGTTATTTGGCAGGATTGTGTGCGAAAGTATACCTTATAGTTCGTAAACCATTTCTTCGTGCGTCTAAAGTTATGCAAGAACGTGTATTCAACAACGAAAAAATAACCGTTCTCTTTGAGCATAACACACTTGGCTTGTATGGCGAAGACCTACTCGAAGGCGCAAAATTGATTTACCACAAAGGTGAAGCTGACGAAAAGATAGTAGACATAAAAATAGATGGATTCTTCCTTGCTATCGGTCACCATCCAAATAGCGATGTATTCAAAAAGTATGTCAACACCAACGAAGAGGGCTATATCTTAACAGAGCCATTCCGCCCATTGACAAACGTATCAGGCGTATTTGCAGCAGGCGATGTTGCCGACCCACTCTATCGTCAAGCTATATGTGCGGCAGCATCAGGCTGTAAATCAGCTATGGAAGCCGAAAAATACCTTGCTACACTATAAAGAAGTATAGTTCAATTACTACTTTGTGATACTACATATTCATAAATAAAAAGTTCTGAAATCCACTATTGAATTTCAGAACTTTTTGTTTTGTTTTAGAATGTTCAATCGTTAGTCCATCAAGCCAAACGCAACATCCATCATATTGGTAAATGATTTCTGACGTTGTTCGGCTGTAGTAGCTTCACCTGTAAGGGGGCAATCGCTTATGGTACAAATAGTCAATGCTTTTTTGCCCGCACGTGCAGCATTCATATATAAAGCCGAAGCTTCCATCTCTACAGCCAGCACGCCCATTTTAATCCATTTATCAGCAGCAGGAGTATCTTCGTAGAATGTATCGCTCGACAGAATATTGCCCACCTTATAACGTACACCAAGACGTTCGGCAGTTTCTACAGCCTTACGCACTAATCCAAAGTCGGCTAAAGGCGCAAATGTGCCAGGCAAGCCAAACTGCGCACCATAGTTGCTATTAGTCGAAGCGCCTTGTGCTATAACAATATCGCCAATATGAAGATCGGCATCGAAGCCACCAGCAGAACCTACACGAACAATAGTGTCAACATCGTAAAAGTTAAACAACTCGTAGGTATATATACCTATTGATGGAATGCCCATACCATGACCCATTATAGATACTTGTTTGCCTTGATAAGTACCAGTATAGCCAAGCATACCACGTACACCATTAAATTGCACAGGATTTTCTAAAAAACGCTCTGCCATAAATTTAGCACGTAGGGGATCTCCCGACATAAATACAGTTTTTGCTATTTCGCCATAGCGAGCCTCAATATGAGGAGTAGGTGTTTGATTTTCCATAACTTATAAATATTTTAGTTTATCTACTGCGCTAAATTTGTACACATTAAAAACCATTAAAATGGTTCATACTCATTAGCGCACTTTTACCACCGCAAAGATAACAAATTTGTCAGACGTGAGCAAATATTGTAAAAATAACTATTCAGAGCTATTATTAAACAAAAAATATTTCGTACCTTTGTAGTTTGAAAAGTAGACTTGTAAAAACTGTGTTTTACATTATTAATATGTGGAAATTTTGATCTTGTATGAAATGGTTTTTATTTGTGCTATATTGATGATACTGAAGATAAAAATATTTGAAAAAATAATAGTTAGTTTTTATGGACGAAAAGAAAAGAGTTTATACCTTTGGTAATGGTCATGCCGAGGGTAAAGCAGATATGCGAAATCTGCTTGGCGGTAAAGGAGCTAACCTTGCCGAGATGAATCTAATTGGTGTGCCAGTGCCTCCTGGTTTTACTATTACTACCGAGGTATGTAACGAGTATTTCGAGTTGGGCAAAGACAATGTAGTGGCACTCATTAAAGATGATGTAGAAAAATCTATAGCCCATATTGAAAAATTGATGCAGTCCAAATTTGGAGATGTGAAAAATCCATTGTTGGTTTCTGTACGTTCGGGAGCAAGAGCTTCAATGCCTGGTATGATGGATACTATCCTCAATCTTGGATTAAACGATAAAGTGGTAGAAGGCTTAGTTAAAAAAACCAACAACCCTCGTTTTGTATGGGACTCATACCGCCGTTTTGTACAAATGTATGGCGATGTAGTGTTGGGTATGAAACCTGCTAACAAAGTTGACATTGACCCATTCGAGGCTATCATTGAAGAGGTTAAAGAAGCAAAAGGTGTGAAACTTGACACCGAGCTTGAAGTAGAAGACCTACAATCGCTTGTAGATAAATTTAAGGCTGCTGTTAAAAAACAGACTGGTTGCGACTTCCCCGAGTCGGCTTACGAACAACTTTGGGGTGCTATCTGTGCTGTGTTCGACTCTTGGATGAACGATCGTGCTATCCTTTATCGTAAGATGGAAGGAATACCGGCAGAGTGGGGTACAGCAGTAAATGTGCAAGCAATGGTGTTTGGTAATATGGGCGATACTTCTGCTACTGGTGTAGCATTTAGCCGTGATGCCGCTACTGGTGAAGATATATTTGTTGGTGAATATCTTGTTAATGCACAAGGTGAAGACGTTGTTGCTGGTATCCGCACTCCTCAACAGATTACTAAAATTGGTTCGCAGCGTTGGGCTACTTTTGCAGGTATCTCGGAAGAAGAGCGTATAGCTAATTATCCTTCAATGGAGGAGGCAATGCCTGAAATCTACACTCAACTCGATGAACTTCAGACTAAACTCGAAAATCACTATCGTGATATGCAAGATATGGAGTTCACTGTACAAGAGGGTAAACTATGGTTCTTGCAAACTCGTAATGGTAAACGTACTGGTGCTGCAATGGTGAAAATTGCCATGGATATGTACCATCAAGGTATGATAGATGAGAAAGAGGCAGTACTCCGTGTTGAGCCTAATAAACTCGATGAGCTACTTCACCCTATATTCGATAAAAACGCATTGAAAAAGGCTACAGTCTTGACTAAAGGTCTTGCTGCAAGTCCTGGTGCTGCATGTGGTAAAGTGGTGTTCAATGCCGAAGATGCTGCTTTGTGGGCTGACCGTGGTGAAAAAGTGGTGATGGTACGTATTGAGACTTCTCCAGAAGACTTGGCAGGTATGACTGTTGCTCAAGGTATCTTAACTGCTCGCGGCGGTATGACATCGCATGCTGCTGTTGTAGCTCGTGGTATGGGTAAATGCTGCGTATCTGGCGCTGGCGACTTGGTTATAGACTATGCTGCAAAAACTATTCAAATATCGGGCTATACTATTAAAGAGGGCGATTTCATCTCAATCAATGGTTCTAATGGTGAGGTTTATCGTGGCGTAGTAGCTACTCGTGAAGCTGAAGTTGATGATGATTTTAAAGAGTTGATGACTTTGGCTGATAAGTATGCACGTCTTAAAGTACGTACCAATGCTGATACTCCACACGATGCTCAGTTGGCTCGAAATTTTGGTGCAGTAGGTATTGGACTTTGCCGTACTGAACATATGTTCTTCGAGAGCGACAAAATACGTGCTATGCGCGAAATGATTCTTGCCGATGATGTTGAAGGTCGACGTAAAGCGTTGAGCAAAATATTGCCATTCCAACAGTCTGACTTCTATGGTATCTTCAAAGCCATGCAGGGTTGTCCAGTGACTGTGCGTCTACTTGATCCACCTTTGCACGAGTTTGTACCTCACGAGGAGAAAGAACAACGCGAGTTGGCAAAAGATATGAAGGTGTCGTTTGCATCGGTTCGTAACCGAGTAAGAGCGCTTCACGAGGCTAATCCTATGTTGGGTCACCGTGGTTGTCGTCTTGGTAATACATATCCCGAAATAACCGAAATGCAAACACGTGCTGTCCTTGGTGCTGCTTTGGATTTGAAAGCAGAGGGCATAGAGGTAATACCGGAAATAATGGTACCTCTTACCGGTATTCTTTATGAGTTTGCATTCCAAAACAATGTTATTCGTAATACAGCTGCACAGTTGTTCGAAGAGCGTGGTATGTCTATCGACTTTAAGGTCGGTACTATGATTGAGATACCTCGTGCTGCATTGACAGCCGATCGTATTGCAAGTCAGGCTGAGTTCTTCTCATTTGGTACTAACGACCTTACCCAAATGACCTTTGGTTACTCTCGTGATGATATTGCTTCGTTCTTGCCTATTTATATCGAGAAGAAGATCTTGAAGAACGACCCATTCCAAGTACTTGACCAAAAAGGTGTTGGACAATTGATAAGTATGGCAACAGAAAAAGGTCGCAGCATACGTCCAGATCTTAAATGTGGTATTTGTGGAGAACATGGTGGTGAGCCATCTTCGGTAGAGTTCTGTCACCGAGCAGGTCTTGATTATGTAAGTTGTTCTCCATTCCGTGTGCCTATTGCACGTTTAGCAGCAGCGCAAGCCGCTATAAAAAATTGTTAATAGCGAAAATACTAATAAAACATTTTGGTGGTAAGTTTCTGATGTTAGAAAGCTTACCGCCTATAGTTTTGTTTGACTATTCTGAATGTTTTCTTACTATTGAAAGTTATTAATTCTTACGAGTAATAGTCGTATGTTGAGCGTGTCTTGATCTGTACAAAATTTACACTTTTGAGGTTAAGAAATTCGTATAAATGAAGATGATAATTTTATAATAGGATTCTTATTTTAATGTTTAACAATGGCGCACTAAACGCTGATACTAAAAATAATAATTACATTGATGAAAATAAAAAAAATATCTCTGTTGTTACTGCTTGCTGTAGCAGTAAATTTTGTTTATGCAGCTCCACCAACAAGCTATTATTCTACTGCCGATGGAAAAGGTGGAGAGGCTTTGCGTCAAGCACTGCACTCCATTATTGGTCCGCATACAAATATAGGGTATGCTGGTATTTGGACTATATACAAAGCCACCGACTTGCGACCCGATGGTACTGTGTGGGATATGTACTCCACTTGTACTTGGCAGTATCAGAACGATCAATGTGGTCAGTACAATCAGGTTTGCGGCTGCTATAATCGTGAACACTCCGTTCCAAAATCGTGGTTTAGCGATGCAAATCCAATGTATGCCGATGCTATGCACCTTTATCCTACAGATGGTTATGTAAATAGTCAACGAAGCAACTATCCTTTTGGCGAGTGTGCTAATGGAGTGTCGAAAGGCGAAAAGGCTTTAGGACGTTTGGGAAATAGCACTTTCCCCGGATATAGCATTGGCACTGTCTTTGAACCTGCTGATGAATATAAGGGCGATTTTGCTCGTACATATTTCTATTTTGCTACTTGCTATGCAGATAAATGTGCCAATTGGGGTCATAATATTTTTAGCGTAAAAAATTCCGGACTTTCGGACTATGCCGTTGCTCTATTTATGAAGTGGCATCGTCAGGACCCAGTGTCCGAGAAAGAGCGTAAGCGTAACGATGCTATATATAACAACAATACTGGCAAGGTGCAAGGCAATCGTAATCCTTTTATTGATTATCCTTGCTTAGCAGAGTTTATTTGGGGAAGTCGTAAAACAGAGAACGTATCGTTTGTCAATCTTCTTTCGGCGTATGATGCAGGTTTCGATGAGTCGGACTTGACAGGTTGTAGCGCAACTGCCGATCCAACTCTTCAAACACCTACTAATGGTCAGTTAGTTAGCATACTTGGTGCTAACCTTAATGGCTCTGCCGATGTTGTTATCCCACTTAAGGGGGTTAATTTCGTCTCTGATGTTACTCTTGCTATTTCAGGTTCTGATGCATCGCTATTTAAGTTGTCAAAAAATGTAGTTACTGCTACCGAAATCAATGTAGGAGTAGACGTTGTTGTAACCTATTCGCCTACATCGCTTGGCAATCATACTACTTCACTAAAAATAAATTCGACCGATTTGCCATCGACAGTGACGGTTGTAATTAAAGCGTCATGCAATCCTGCATTAATTGAGCCTACAGCCGATGAAATACATTTTTCTCAAGACAATGTGGGTGAGGCAGAAACTCAACAGATTATGTTTAAGGCTGTGAACGTTACAAAGGACGTAACGCTATCGTTATCGGGCGACAATGCAGCATCGTTTTCGCTATCTGCTGCTCGTACAACCGAATATACTATGACAGCTGCCGAAGCTATGGCAGGCAAACTATTCGCCCTTACATATACTCCTACTTCAATTGGTACAGCCCATGCGCAGATAGTGGTATCGTCGGAAGAGTTTTCAGCTCGCACTATCGATGTTGTTGGTACTACTGCATTCTCAATGCTACCTGCTACCGATATTACCACAAATAGCTTTACTGCCAACTGGACGTATGCTGGTGATGTAGAGTACACTCTTAGTGTATTTACTAAACAATCTACTGGTAGCGAAGAGACTGTGTTGTTCGATGCCGATGTTACATCGGAAGAAGATGCCGAAAATGGTGGTTTGTTCAAAGTAGCTGGTAATTCATTCGCTGAAGCTAATAATGGCGGCCTTCGTCTGGGAACAAGTAGTGGCGATGCTACTATCACCTCGGTAGGTGTCGATTTCTCAATGGGTGGAACTTTAGTTGTAACGGCACAAGATTATCATACCGATGGCGCAGAACTTGCAGTTTTTGTAGGAAGTGAAGAGGTTGGTCGTAATGCACTTACATCTTCGTTCAAGCAGTACACATTTGCTATACCTGCAACAGCTGAACAAGTAATAATAAAACAAGGTATAAGCAAAAAACGTCTTGTAATATCGCATATCAAGCTAATTGTAGGTGTTGAGGGCGAAGAAGTGGATGTAATGGTAGAGGGTTTCCCTATAAAATTAAACAATATGAGCAGTTATGTAGTGTCTAATCTCGAAGACAATACCGACTACTTCTATACCGTGTCATTGGCAGATGGTACAACCGATGACCCTTGGCAGGTGCGTACTGGTTTTGGAAACATTACTGACCAAGTACCTACAGTTGCTGATCGTCAATTTATTTATTATCAGCACGATGGTCAATTCCATATAGAAAATCTAACACCAGGCTCTACAATCCGTATATTTACAACAAGCGGAGTTATGATTGACACTCGTACCGATTGTCAGTCGTACGAGGTATTTACGCTACCTAAAGGTGTATATATAATGTCGTTATCGACAGGCGAGGCTATTAAAATAGCAATGTAGAGATAACCCCCAAAAGCAATGCGCTATAAATGTTCAGATGTTTCAGCATCTTGTTCATTTATAGCGCATTACTTTTTGCGGAGCGTATAATATGTTATTTCTTACGTTTACGTGTGAGGCGGTTGAGAAGTGGAATAGAAGAGAGTGGCAAGTCTTTGCGAATGAGGTAAATAACGAATACCATTAGTAGTGCGGTGCGGTAGATTAGGCGCAAGGCTAAGCTGTCTATTTCTACTAAGAACCCAGCTACGCAGAGTACTGCTGCAAGCAGTGTGTAGCAAGCTATGCTTTTAAGTGGGTAACGAATAGGGTAGTAGTGCTGACCAATAAAATAGCTTAGTAGAAGCATAACCGAGATGCTGATGAGCGATGCGTATGCACATGCCCAATAGCTATATCGTGGTATGAAGATAATATCTATTACTATGGTAATAATAAAGCCAATTATTGAAAATATAGCACCCCAATAGGTTTTATCAATGAGTTTGTACCAGAGAGATAGATTGTACACTATTCCTTGTATGAGATATGTTATTAGAACTATAGGAATAATTGCAAGTCCTACTCGATACTGACTGCCAAGTACATACTGAAAAATGTCGACATAGAATGTGATGCCCAAGAATATAAGTAGTGCCGTAATTATGTAGTATTTCATTGCATCGGCATAGCTTTCGTTGCTGTCTTTAGTGCCATGTTTGGCAAAAATAAATGGTTCGTAAGCAAAACGGAATGCGTGAGTAAACATCATCATTACCATAGCTATCTTAAAGCACGCTCCATAAATGCCAAGTTCGCTCATTGCTGTGTCGTGGTCGGGGTAGACGATTGGGAATATAATCTTGTCGATGGTCTGATTCATTATGCCAGCTATACCTAATAATAGCAATGGTAGGCTATAGCGGAGCATACGACGAAGTAGGTGAATGTCGAAAGTCCAACGGCGAAGTATGATTTGAGGGAGCAGAGCTAAAGTGACTACTATAGTAGATATTAGGTTGGAAATGACTATATAGCCCACTCCATAGTCGGGTTTATAAAACCATGATATATATTCGGGGTGATTTTTCCATATTATTGGGCAAATGACAAGGAAGAATATGTTGCTAATTATATTGGTGAATATGTTGAGTAACTTTAGCGATGCAAAAAGTATGGGGCGTTGTTTGTAGCGGAGATACGAAAATGGTATACTATCGAATGCATCAATAGCCACTACTACTCCGAGTATAGCCACAAATTCGGGGTGAGAACCATAGCCCATAGCTGTGGCTATTTGGCGATGAAAGAGCAGTATTATAGCAATAGATAGCGATGATGTTATTGCTATGGACGACATAGTGGTGGAGTAGACACGATTTGTGGCTTTTTCGTCTTCGGGATTATTGTTAACAAAACGGAAAAATCCAGTCTCCATACCATACGTAAGTATGATGATGACTACGGCTGTCCATGCATATAGGTTGGTTACGATACCATATTCCGAAGCATCGGCAAGCACATAGCTATATAGTGGTACAAGACACCAATTTAGGAATTTGCCTAATATACTGCTAAATCCATAGATGACAGTCTCTTTGGCAAGCTGTTTAAGTGATGACATATTATATTAGTTGACTTTGAACGTAAGTTGTTCTTGATATTGAAATTGATTGAGTGCTTCGATGAGTTTGGCGTTAACATCAATCTGAATTTTGCGAGAGCGAAGTGGTATGGTGGTAGAGGTTTGAGGATCAAATATTTGAAATTGGAGTTCGCTCTTGCCGGTGTTGTCTTCTAAAAGAGCCAACAATTCGGAGGTAAGTACAGAGTCTATTTTGCCTAATTCGAGCGTGATTGTTAGTCGGTGAATCATATTTTCGGCAACATCGCTAAGGAGCTGCATAGATATGATTTTCATCTCGGCATTACGAGGCGCATCTGGTGCTTTCTTGGGTGGGTATTTCCAATCAGAACCGCGTTCTTGAACTTTGCCATTAACGGCTATAAATGTATTTTCGTTGAGATACCCAGCAAAGGAGGTATAGTCGTTGCCGAATAGCGGTATTTCGCCTGCTCCACTATAGTCTTCAAGTGTGAGAATGGCGTATGGACTCCCCTTTGATGTAGTGCCGCGGCGAACCCCCGAAATTAATCCTGCTACTGTAAAGGTGCAGTCATCGCCTTTTTTAATTTCGTCCATATTTGACATTCGAGCATTGCATCCATATTGGATTGCTATTTTATACTGGTCAAGTGGGTGTGCCGAGAGGTGAATGCCTATGTAGTCTTTCTCTTTTTTCAATCGTTCGAGATTTGACCATAATGGACATTGTGGTATCTCGGGTTTTGGTATTTCAATATCTTCCAAGTCGTCAAATAGGGTCATAGTCTGTGATGCTTTGTCTGCTTGTACGCTTTGCCCATAGCGAAGGAGAGTGTCCAAAACTATATCTCCCTTGGCATTGGTGGTGAAGTATTGTTCTCGTTTCACCTCATCGAAGCAGTCGAAAGCTCCAGAGTATGCGAGCGATTCTACAGTTTTGCGGTTACAAGCATTCAGATTGACACGTTCGAAGAAATTGAAAATAGAGGTGTAAGCACCATTGGCATTGCGCTCAGAAACTATAGCATCTACAGCTCCTTCGCCCACTCCTTTTATACCTCCCATTCCAAAGCGAATAGCTCCTACTTTGTTTACAGTAAAGTTGAGTTCAGACTCGTTGACATCGGGTCCTTTAAGAGCAAGCCCCATAGCTTTACATTCGTTCATAAACTTGGTTACATCGGCTATGTTGTCTTTGTTGCGAGTTAAGTTAGCTGCCATAAACTCGGCTGGGTAGTGTGCTTTGAGGTATGCAGTCTGGTACGATACCCACGAGTAGCATGTGGCGTGCGACTTATTGAATGCGTACGAGGCAAATTTCTCCCAGTCAGTCCATATTTTTTCGAGTATCTTTGGATCGTGACCATTTTCTTGACCTTGCGATATGAATTGAGGTTTCATGTGGTCGAGCTTGTCGCGCAACTTTTTACCCATAGCTTTACGCAGTGCGTCCGACTCGCCACGGGTGAAGTTGGCAAGTAGACGCGACAATAGCATCACTTGTTCTTGATACACAGTGATTCCGTATGTGTCTTTTAGGTATACTTCCATACAGTCTAAGTCGTAGACTATAGGCTCTCGTCCATGCTTACGTGCTATGAATTGTGGTATATAATCCATAGGACCAGGACGATACAAGGCATTCATAGCTATAAGGTCTTCGAATGTCGAAGGCTGTAACTCTTTGAGGTATTTTTGCATACCTGCAGACTCAAACTGGAATGTACCTATGGTTTTACCCTCGGAATAGAGTTTATATGTATCGGGGTCGTTGATAGGTATTTGTGATATGTCAAGGTCTATACCCTTTGAGTGTTTTATGTTTTTGAGGGCTTCTTTAATTATGGAGAGTGTTTTTAGTCCTAAGAAGTCCATTTTGATAAGTCCTACAGACTCAATAACCGAGCCTTCATATTGAGTTACAAGTACATCTTCGCCAGTATCTTTGTCTTTGGCAGTGGATAGAGGTGCGAATTTTTTTAGGTCGTCAGCTCCAATAATAACACCACAAGCGTGGATACCAGTCTGGCGGACAGTACCTTCGAGCATCTCAGCATATTTGAGAGTGTCTACAAGGTTCATATCCATACCATTGCGAACCTCGGCAAGTTCAGGTACGTACTTCAAGCAGTTTTTGAGGTTGACTTTTGGAATTTTGCCAGTTTTTGGGTCGGCTTTGTCTTCGCCAAATTTATCGGGTATGTAGCTTGTTAGTGTGTTTACCTGATTGAGAGGTACTTTTTGTACACGTCCAACATCTTTTATACTCGATTTGGTAGCCATAGTGCCGTATGTGATGATATGCGCTACTTTTTCTGCGCCATATTTGTTTGTTACCCAGCGAAGTATTTCGCCTCGTCCATCATCATCGAAGTCGATATCAATATCGGGGAGTGATATACGGTCGGGGTTGAGGAAACGCTCAAAAAGTAGGTCGTATTTCAAGGGGTCAATGTCGGTGATAGTTAGGCAGTAAGCAACTACAGAGCCGGCCGCAGAACCACGTCCGGGACCTACCGATACGCCCATTCCACGTGCAGCAGTAATAAAGTCTTGAACGATAAGGAAGTAACCGGGAAAACCCATAGTTTTCATTATATGGAGTTCGAATACAATTCGTTCCATAATGCTGTCAGGGATAGGGTCGCCATATCTCTTTTTAGCCCCTTCAAGTGCGAGATAGCGTAAGTAGTCAGCTTCGAGCTTAATACGATATAGTCGGTCGTAGCCTCCAATAGTATTGATTTTTTTTTCGGCTTCCTCGTCCGACATCACCACTTCCCCTTTTTCGTTTTGAGTAAATTCATCAAAAAGGTCTTTGTGCGAAAGTCGTTGACGATATTCCTCCTCTGTGCCAAAATCGGTAGGAATATCGAACATAGGCATTATAGGAGGGCGGTCGAGCGAGTAGACCTCTACTTTATCTACTATCTCTTGGGTATTTGATAGTACAAAAGGTATATCGGCAAATATTTCTGCCATTTCATCGGGAGTTTTTAGCCACTCTTGCTTGGTGTAGTGCATACGATTGGGGTCGTCTAAGTCCTTGCCTGTGGCAAGACATATCAAGCGGTCGTGAGCTTCGGCATGTTCCTCCTCAACAAAGTGTACATCGTTGGTTGCTATTACTTTGGTATTGGTTTTCTGGGCGAGTTCGAGAATTACTTTGTTTACCTCTACTTGTTTTTCATATGTAGTTTTATCTCCACCAGGTTTGTCGGTTTTGTGGCGTTGGATTTCGAGGTAGAAATCATCGCCAAAGATGTTTTTGAACCAGCGTATACACTCTTCAGCTTTGTCTGTTTGTCCTGCCATAATAAGTTGCGATACCTCACCACCGAGACAAGCTGATGAGGCAATAACACCTTCGTGGTACTGTTCAAGTAGAGCTTTGTCTATGCGAGGACGATAGTAGTTGCCGTCAACCCACGAGATAGATATCATTTTGCAGAGATTTTCATATCCTTTGGGATTTTTGGCAAGCAGAACGAGGTGGTAGCCAGATTTGTCTACTATATACTCTTTGCCATTGACAGGATTTATGTCCTTAAAATCTTTGTCGTGGTCGTATAGCGAGCGGCGAGCGCAATATGCTTCGCAGCCTATTATTGGCTTGAAATATTCCTTTTCTTTCTCTTGTCGTTTGGTGTGTAGCTGCTCAATAGTCGCTGTGTCGTTGTTGGCTTCAGCTTTTTTTATCTCTGCATCTATCTCTTTTATAGCTCCTTTTACTTTGCCATTTATCTTTGCGCAGGTATCTACAAGCTCTTTTATACCAAACATATTGCCATGGTCGGTTATAGCAAGTGCATTCATACCATTGGCACGGCACTTATCTATAAGTAAGTCAACCTTCGACATACCATCGAGAATAGAGTAGTGTGTATGTACGTGTAGATGTGTGAATTGGTCCATAGTAAATATGTTGATTAATAGTGCGTTTAAGAATGTTACTAAGGTTTACAAAGTTAAGAAAAAACTATGAATTAAGCGACTAAAACAATGTAAATAAAAGTGGGTTCTTGGGCAAAAAGATAGGCTATCAATGAATAATTGACAGCCTATCTTTTGAAGGTATAAAACTATGGTTATATACTGGTTGAATACTGATTTAATGTTTTTTAATCAGTCGAGAGATGTCTCTATTGCAGTTTGGTTAAAACTCGCAATTGTTTGGTGTGCGAGGGAATGGAATTACATCGCGAATGTTTTGCATACCAGTAACAAAGAGTAGCAAACGCTCAAATCCTAAGCCAAATCCAGAGTGAGGAGCAGTACCAAAACGACGAGTGTCGAGATACCACCATATATCCTTGTCGGGTACTCCCATTTCGGCAGCACGAGTGCGAAGTTTGTCGTAGTCTTCTTCACGCTGAGAACCTCCGATGATTTCGCCAATTTTTGGGAATAAAACGTCCATAGCCCGGACAGTTTTACCATCTTCGTTCTGTTTCATATAGAATGACTTGATGTCTTTTGGATAGTCGGTCAATATAACTGGGCGGCGGAAGTGTTCTTCAACAAGATAGCGTTCGTGTTCTGACTGAAGATCAATGCCCCAACTAACTGGAAACTCGAATTTGTGACCTGCTTTGACGGCTGCCTCAAGAATTTCTACTCCTTCGGTATATGTAAGGCGTTTGAAGTCGTTTTCGGTTACAAAGCGTAGTCGTTCGATAAGTTCTTTGTCGTACATTTTGCTAAGGAATTCTATATCGTCTGTGCATTTTTCCAAAGCCCAACGTACACAATACTGTATAAAGTCTTGCGCCAATTCCATATTGTCCTCAATTTCGTTGAAGGCAACTTCTGGCTCTATCATCCAAAACTCGGCAAGGTGACGAGGTGTGTTTGAGTTTTCGGCACGGAATGTTGGTCCAAAGGTATAGATTTTGCCGAGTGCCATTGCTGCCAATTCACCTTCCAACTGTCCCGATACGGTGAGTGAAGCTTGTTTTCCAAAGAAATCGTCGGAATAGTCTATCTTGCCGTCTTCTGTAGTCTTTAGGTTGTAAAGGTTTTTAGTTGTTACCTGAAACATTTGTCCTGCACCTTCGCAGTCCGATGCGGTGATGAGGGGTGTATGGAAGTAGAAGTAGCCGTGTTCGTGGAAATATGTGTGGATAGCCATTGCCATATTGTGGCGTATGCGGAAAATAGCTCCAAAAGTATTGGTGCGTGGACGAAGATAAGCTATATCGCGAAGAAACTCAAGAGTGTGTCCTTTTTTTTGTAGTGGGTATGTTTGAGGGTCGGCAGTACCATAAATCTCTATTTCATCGGCTTGTACCTCTACTGTTTGACCTTGACCCGCCGACTCTACCAATGTGCCTATCACCGATATGCATGCGCCTGTAGTGATTGGCTTTAGGTATTCGTCGCTAAATTTAGCAACATCTACAACTATCTGAATATTGTGAATACAAGAACCATCGTTTAGGGCTATGAAGTTGACATTTTTATTGCCACGGCGAGAGCGAACCCATCCTTTTATATTGATTTCTGCACCATAGTCGGTACGTTGTATAGCATCGACTATCACTGTTCTTTTAATATTTTCCATTTCTGTGATGTGTGATTATTGTTTGTTTACACAAAAAGCACTTACCATATAATAGTCAGTGCTTTTTGTTATTTTTGGTGTAACGCTATGCAGTATAATACAATTTGTTTTCTTATTGACGTATCTGCAAAGGGCTACTAATTGGTTGTTTCTATTACAGTCCCCCCCCCTTATTTGTGATTATTATCTAATCATTTCGCGAGACTGCTCGTAGCCACCTACTGCACTCATTACGCAACGGAAACCTATGTCGTTACGGCTGCGTGTTTCTTCAAGCCAACGACGGTTTGCTGGGTTGAGCCATAAAGCACGGTCGTTCCAACCACCACCTTTGTAAACACGAGCAGTATTAGATATCATATTGGCTTGCTCAATAGGAGTGGATTCGCGATATATAAGTACAGAGTCTTTAATTGACGATGTTTTATCACCATCTTTAAAGTCGCGATAGTCGCCACCAGTTTTAATTATACCACGTTCGGCTATAAGAATTTTCTTCATAGAGTCCATTTGCTCCGGGTCCATATAAGCAAAGTGCTTATTTATAACGTCGGTGGCATAGTCGTTGTCCGACTCAAACTGGTTACCACGATAAGAGTTGATTTCGTCTACGTTTGAAGGGTCAGCACGATATACGTCTTTTACCCACTCGTTTACGTTACCAGCCATATTGTATAGACCAAAAGAGTTTGGTTGGAAGAAGTTAACTGGTAGAGTTAGTGTACCATTCAATTGAATACCGATAGGGTCGCCTCTACCTTTTAGAAAGTTAGCTTGGAATTTACCACGCTCTTTTTTGTCGGTAAAGTCGCGAAGTTGGTCGCCTGCCCATGGATATTGGTGCGTTTGCATATATGCGCCTTTATCAACTGGTAAACCATACGCAGCATATTCCCATTCTGTTTCGGTTGGTAGACGTATCTCAGCATCGAAGAGTACTCCATCAAGAGCAACTCGCCATTCGCCAGCGTCTATCTCTTCGTCACCATTTATGTCGTAACGGAGATCTGGTTCGAAGTATACTTCGTCACCTGCCTCATCGGGGTTGAGGTTGAGGTTTGTTACATAATCGCGTGCGTGCTTTGAGGTGAAGTAAAATTTGAATGCAGAGTCGGTTGGTACTTCATAGTCCACAAGTTGCTGGTTTATGGTAACTGGCGATTTGTATGGAAGTACACGGCGTCTAATTAACTCGTTTTCATTGAGACGGTCAGTACGCCAAGTGCAGTAGTCGGTAGCTTGACGCCATGAAACACCTACTACTGGATAGTTGTTGTATGCTACGTGAGTGTAGTAGTCGCGAACGTAAGGCTCGTTATAAGCCAACTCTTTACGCCATACCGATTCATCAGGCAGTGCCAATACTACTTGACGAGGGTCGTGACGGAATACTATCTCCATCCATGAGAAGTATTCTCTCCAGTTTTGATTGGTAACTTCATAAATATCCATATAGAAACTTGAAGTAGCCACACGTTTTTTGTCATTATTCTCAGGAGCTGATACCATCTCATCGTTCTGACCACGGATAGAACTGGTTACTGTTAGGTAAACCATTCCATTAGGGCATTTTCCATGGTATTGGGTGTTGACGTTGAAAAATCCTTCATCAGGACTATTGTACACCCAGCCAGTTTTATTCGAATACTCCTTTTTTTTGTTGCAACCTACAAGCACAAATGATGCTGCTAATAGGCATAATGTTGCAATTTTAATAGAAATTTTCATAGTTATCTATGGCTTATTATAGATGTTAATCTGTTGATTATATACGTTTTAAGATATAGTTGCTATGAGTTATATGACTTTCGCATACTATTGTTATGTGTAATTCGACTGCAAATTTACCATTTTTATCTGATATATCAGTAATTTTTAGTCTTATTTTTTCGTTACTCCGCTATATTTCGTAGTTTTCATTGTAGACACAATATTTTTGAGTAATTTTGTAGTCTGTTTTACGTGTGATTGCAACTACCAAATTAGTTGCGTGCAAACCCAATGTTTTGAATATTTTCTATATGGATAACGTAAGTTGTAATAAAATTATTGTAGCATCTGGTAGAATTATTGATTGTAATGTGCCCAAGGTGATGGCAATAATAAATGCTACTCCCGATTCTTTTTATTCTGGTAGTCGTAATAAGTGTGTTGATGAACTTCGTCAAACTATTATTAAGGCAGTAGAGGAGGGTGCTGATATTTTGGACGTAGGCGGCTATTCCACACGTCCTGGTGCAGGTGAGGTGTCGGTAGAGGAGGAGACGGAGCGTGTGTCGATGGCTTTGGAGGTGATACGCACGTTGTACCCCAAAATTCCAGTGTCGGTAGATACTTTTCGTGGAGATGTGGCTCGGAAGTCGGTAATTGACTTTGGTGTAGATATAATTAACGATGTATCGGCTTTTGAATTAGACCAAGATATGTTTGATGCATTAGTGGAGCTGCAAGTGCCGTATATAATGATGCATTCGCGAGGTAATTCCCGAAGTATGCAATCGCTCACTCAGTATGATGATTTTGTGCCTGATGTTTTGCGCTTTTTTGCAGCTAAGATAGACCGATTGCGAAATGCAGGCTTTTCAAAAGAGATAATAGTAGACCCTGGTTTTGGTTTTGCTAAGACTGTGGAGCAGAATTATGAACTTTTGGGTCAATTACCGTTGTTTGAGACGTTCAAAGCGCCTATTTTAGTTGGTGTGTCGCGTAAAACAATGATTTGGCGACCTTTGGGTATTACTCCCGAACAGTCGCTTAATGGCACTACTGCTCTCAATACCATGGCATTGATGTATGGTGCTAATATATTGAGGGTACACGATGTAAAAGAAGCCGTTGAGGCAGTAAAGTTATTTGAGATATTAAAAAACAATAAGTATTCAAAGTAATAGATATTTTGTTATGAAAGTAACGTTGGTACAACAAGAGATACATTGGGGCGATAAGGAGGCTAATCTCAACCAATTTGACCAGGTACTGCGACCATTGTATAATCAGACAGATGTAGTATTGCTCCCCGAGATGTTTTCGACTGGTTTTTCTGTCGATAAACCCGAACTTGCCGAAGATACAGATGGCGAAGCTATACGTATGGTTCGCCGTTGGGCAAAAGATGGCAATTTTGCGGTGGCATCGTCGTTTATGGCTTTCGATGGAGACAAATGCTACAATCGTGGCTTTTTCTGCACTCCTGATGGAAAAATAGAATTTGCAGACAAAAGACATCTTTTTATAGGCGATGAACAAAAATATTTCACACCAGGAAACCGACATCTTGATGTAGTGTTTCGTGGTGTGAGTTTTAGATTGCTTATATGTTTCGACTTGCGTTTCCCTGTGTGGAGTAGAAATGTGTCGGGTGCTGACTACGATGTGCTAATGTATACAGCCAACTGGCCAAAGGATCGTATAGAGGCTTGGGATGCACTTACAGTGGCACGAGCAATGGAAAACCAAGCATACGTATGTGCAGTCAATGCTATTGGTACGGACTCGTATAGTGTGCAGCATTGTGGGCATTCGGTAGCATTGGACCCTCGTGGAAAGGTGTTGGCTTCGTTTCCCGATTTCCAAGCAGGAACAACTACTGTTGAAATTGATATGGCTTATCTTGATAAAGTACGCAACCGCCTACCTTTCTGGAAGTCAGCAGATAAGTTTTCGATAGAGAGGTAAATAATATGTATGGCTATTGCGTAAAATATTGATACGCAGCAACCATACGTTTTTCTTGTTATTCTTTGATTGATTGGAAAACTTCTACATCGAGAAATCCGTTTTCGTGATGTAGCCAGCTGCGTAATACTCCTGATTGTGAAAAGCCGTGTCGAGAAAATAGTGCTCGGCTACTGCCATTGTCGGACGTTACGTGAGCATATAGTTGGTTGAGATGTAAGAAGTTAAAGCAATACTCCTTGACAAGGTCTAAAGCCATACCTGCATAATTTTTCTGACGATAAGCTTGCTCTATGAGTATGCCGATACCAGCACGCATATTGTGTGCATCGAAGTCGAATATGTCTATAGCTCCCACTACGTGGTTGCTCTCCTTGTTGACTATCATTAGTCGGAGTTGTTTTTTTTCGTAAATAGTTTTGTCGCTATAGGCAATATATTCTTTGAGTATATATCTCGAATATGGTTCTACAGCGTTGGAAACAGTCCATATTTCGGTATCGTTTTCCCAATCATAGAGTTGTTCTAAATCTTCGGGTTCTAAGGCACGAAGATGTATGGTTTCGTTTTGTAAGTACATAATATTGGTCAATTTAGGGATTAGTGATTAGAAATGGGTAGTTACTTTTGTATTTTATAGTTGCAAAGTTACAATAAAGGATTTGTAAATGCAATAGTAATATCATTTTTATAGCCTTTTTGTTTTTTATTGCTCAAATCTGAAAAAATAGTTGTAACTTTGAAATCCGTTTGTCGTGTAGTGCGATGTGTGGATAATGATAATATAAGATTAATAATAAAGATACTGTATGTCAGAACAATACCATGTGCCAGTGATGCTTGCGGAGTGCTTAGATGCTCTTGATATTAAGCCCGATGGAGTGTATGTAGACTTAACTTTTGGTGGTGGGGGGCATTCTCGTGCTATATTAGAGCGGTTAAATGGTGATGGTCATCTCTATTCGTTCGACCAAGATTTAGATGCAATGGCAAATGCCTTTGACGATTTGCGTTTTACTTTTGTGAGAAGTAACTTCCGTTATTTGCGCAATTTTCTGCGCTATTATGGCATTGATAAAGTGGATGGTGTATTAGCCGATTTAGGTGTGAGTTCCCACCATTTTGACGATGAAGAACGTGGTTTTTCGTTTCGTTTTGAAGGTCCGTTGGATATGAGAATGAATGTAACACAACGACTTACTGCTGCCGATGTACTAAACACTTACGATGAGCAGCAGTTGGCAGATGTATTTTACTATTATGGCGAACTTCAGCAGGCGAGAAAGATAGCCAAAACAGTAGTAAATCGTCGTGCTGTGGAGTCATACCAGACCATTGAACAGTTTATGTCTACGGTTTCTCCTTTTTTTCTCCGTGAAAAAGAGAAAAAAGATTTAGCTCGTGTCTTTCAGGCTCTTCGTATTGAGGTAAATTGCGAAATGGATGTACTTCGTGAAATGTTACAACAAATACCCGATGTGTTGAATGATGATGGTCGGTTTGTGGTAATGACATACCATTCGTTGGAAGATAGACTGGTGAAAAATTTCATTAAGACAGGAAATTGTGAGGGTCGTCAACAAAAGGATTTTTATGGACGAACTATAGCTCCTCTGCGAGCTTTAAACAATAAGGTGATAACACCAACGGACGATGAATTACAATTTAATCCTCGCTCTCGAAGTGCTAAACTTCGTGTGGCTACGTTGGCAGTCTGACAATATTATATAGTGTATTATGTCAATATTTGGTCGTAAGAATAAAAAAGAGTGTGGCGAGAAGAAGGATAGTAGGAGTTGGTTTTCAAAGGCAAGTGATTATATAGACAATGATGCTTTCCTAAGAGAAAACATTCAACGACAATATCTTTTTATTCTCCTACTTTTTGTGCTTTCTATGGTATATATTAACAATCGTTTTATCTACGAAAAGGAGTTGCGTCAATTGGAGGTATCTAAAAACGAATTAGCCGACCTTAAGTATCGTTCTCTTACGTTAACTAAAGATTTGAAAGTTACAGGAAGGCGAACGTCAATTAGTGCTGAACTAAAACGTCATAATAGTGATATAAAGGAATCTACAAGTCCGATAATAATAATTAAAGAGTGAATGGTAGGTTCTATTCTATTATTTTAGAACTTTCCAGAATTGTTGTAGTTTATGGCTCTACGAAAATCTATAATGTCGAGGCTAAAGTGGGTGGGCATATTTGTCTGCTTTTTCTTTGTGTGCGCTATAGTGCGTATGTCGTGGACCATGACGGTGGAGCGAGACGGGTGGTTAAATACAGCTCAGCGGCTTGAGAAAAAAAATAGGGTAGTACGTCCTCAACGTGGAAATATCTATTCCGACAATGGACAACTTATTTCGGCTACAATGCCATATTACTATGTGTATATGGATACTCGTGTGCCTGCTTTGCACGAAAAAGAGGGAAAGTTATATAAGGAAAATATAGATTCGCTCTGTGTGGCTCTGTCTCGAAAATTTGGAGATATGACAGCCGCAGGCTATAGACGAGCGATAGATGCTGCCTATTTCCGTGGCGAGGGTCGATTGAAAGTTTATCCTAAACGCATATCGTATATCGATGCTATGGACGTTAAACAGTTCCCTCTGTTTCGCTTGGGTAAGTTTAAGAGTGGTTTGATGTTAGAGGAGTATGCTAATCGTGAAAATTTGTATGGTACTCTTGCAGCTCGAACAGTTGGCGACATATATGGTAGTGGACAAGGTGGGCAGTATGGCTTGGAGTTGCGATACGACTCTGTACTATCAGGGTTATCTGGAATGGAGCGTGGCATACGTGCAGGGCGGTCGTGGGTGTATATACCTATCGAAGACCCTGTAGATGGAGCTGATTTGCATACTACGTTAGATATAGATATGCAAGATATATGCGATGCTGCTCTACGTAAGAAATTGGAGCAGATAGGAGCAAAGATGGGTTGTTTAGTACTGATGGAAGTGAAAACAGGAAAGATAAAAGCTATGGTCAATCTTGAACGTAATACGCAGGGTGAGTATGGAGAAAAATGGAATATGGCGGTGGCAGACATGTCCGAACCTGGTTCTACTTTCAAAACTATTAGTATGATGATTGCTATTGACAATGGAGTGTGTGATACGAGCGATGTAGTAGATATAAATCATGGTCGTTGGCCTTTTGGTAGTGAGGTTATGACCGACCATAACTGGCGAAGTGGAGGTTACGACTCGTTGACTATTAGTAAAATAATAGCTTATTCAAGTAATGTTGGTACAAGTAAGATAATAGATGAGTATTACCGAAACGACAAAGAAAAGTTTGTACAGTCTATTCTCGATACTAAGTTTGCCGAAGATTTTCAGATAGATATACCAGGAGCTGCCGTACCTCGTATTAAACAGACATCTTGGAATAGGACAACTTTGCCATGGATGTCAATTGGATACAATGTGCAAGTGCCGCCTATCTATACACTAAATTTTTACAATGCTATAGCCAATGGAGGTAAGTTGATGCGCCCATATTTGGTTGATAGAATAGAAAAAAATGGTAGCGTAATCAAGCAATTTAAACCCCAAGTGGTTAATTCGTCTATATGTAAATCGTCCACACTATCAAAAGTGAAGGGTATGCTCGAAGATGTTGTAGATTACGGAACAGCAAAAACAATTAAGAGTAAAGAATTTAGTATTGCAGGTAAAACAGGAACTGCTCAATTGGGTTATGGACGTGGCGGTGCAGTAAAGCATCAGGTTAGTTTTTGTGGATATTTCCCAGCCGATAATCCCATGTATAGTTGTATAGTTGTAGTTAAAGAACCGCAAATGGCACCTGCAGCAGCTTTTATGTGTGGTGAAGTATTTCGAAATGTGGCAGAAAAGATATATGCACAACAGGTGGCGTGCGAAATAGAGAGATTGCCTCGTTGGAGTGCCGATTCGCTACATCTTGCCAATCTGCCAAGAGTAAAATCGGGTAATAGATTGTTTACGGAAAATGCAATGAATAATCTAAACGTTGATTTTGCAAAAGATAGAGGTGATTGGGCTTCGTTTGAACGAATAACAGGCAGTAGCGACATAGTAGAGTCGTCTCGTCCTGTACTCAATAATCTTGTACCCAATGTTGTAGGAATGGGAGCATCGGATGCTGTGTATCTTATGGAACGTGCTGGATTGATAGTGACTATGTATGGACGCGGTAGAGTGTCAAGTCAATCTATCAACCCTGGAAATAATGCAGTAAAAGGTACTGCGGTGTCGCTGATATTGAAATAAGATTTAAGGGAGGTTCTATAAATTCACTTTTTTGAAATTTTAATTTTGATTGTAAATTTACTTGCGTGCTTTTGACTTTCAGCTAACGCAGGATTCGCCTTAGCATAGCTTAAAAGCAAGCTTTATGCTCTGCATTCGGCTTTCACTGCGTTTGTTTTTATACAGCATTTTTTGCTTTTAATCTCAATCACATAGCTCGCTATGCTCATTCTATTTATAAGTAAAATCTGCTCGTCTAAAAATCAAAAAGCACTGCAAGTGAATTTATAGAACCTCCCTTAAATTAGTGAATGACTAACCATTAAAGGTAGTTCTATTCCCGATTACAATATATATAAATAATTTGTTAAATAATTTGTTAAGTAATAGACTATGTTGTTGTCTTCGTTATTGGCGAATGTGGCTGTTAAAGAAAAGTCGACATTCGATACTGAAATATCAAAAGTTGTTTTCGACTCTCGTCAGGTTACCGCAGGGGCATTGTTTGTTGCTACTGTGGGTACTGCTGTCGATGGTCATGATTTTATAGAAAAGGCCATTTCTGCAGGGGCTGTTGCAGTGGTTTGTGAACGTAAAGTTACTGATGTACCACAAAATGTTGCTGTGGTTGTAGTTGACAATAGTGCTGAGGCATTAGGTCATATTGCATCAAATTACTATGGTTGTCCCTCGAAACACTTAACTTTGGTAGGTGTTACTGGTACTAATGGCAAGACTACTATTGCCACTTTGCTTTATCGCTTGTTTACCGAGTTGGGATATAAGGTGGGTTTGCTCTCTACTGTGGTAAATTATGTAGGACAGAAGTCTGTAACGTCAACGCATACAACTCCCGATGCCTTGGAACTCAATAGTTTGCTTTCGCAAATGGTTAGTGAGGGTTGCGAATATGCTTTTATGGAAGTTAGTTCGCACTCTGTGGACCAACGACGTATATCTGGTTTACAATTTGCAGGAGGGGTATTTACAAATCTTACTCGCGATCATCTCGATTATCATAAAACTGTTGATGCCTATCTTCGTGCTAAAAAACGTTTCTTTGATGAATTGCCAAAAGAGGCGTTTGCATTGGTCAATAGCGATGATAAGAATGGAATGGTGATGATACAAAACTGCAAAGCGCAGAAAAAGAGTTATTCGGTGCGAGGTTTAGCCGATTTTACAGCACGTGTTATTGAAGATTCTTTCGATGGTATGCTTATGAACATTGCTTCTCGTGAGGTGTTTATGCCTTTTGTTGGTAGGTTTAATGCATATAACTTGTGTGCTGTATATGGTGCTGCCGTGTTGCTTGGGGCTGATGAGGTTGAAACATTGCGAGTGTTATCATTGCTCTCCGCTGTATCTGGACGTTTCCAAACTATAAAAGCACCTAAAGGATATACTGCCATAGTTGATTATGCGCATACACCCGATGCCTTGACCAATGTAATTGACACTATCAATGAGATACGCTGTGGTTGTGGTAGACTGATTACAGTAGTGGGTTGTGGAGGAAATCGCGATAAAGGCAAACGCCCTATGATGGCACACGAGGCTGCTATAGGTAGCGAAGTGCTTATACTTACATCCGACAACCCACGTCATGAAGAGCCACAAGCTATATTAGACGATATGGTGGCAGGTTTAAGCCCTGATCAGGTGAAACGTACTTTAGTTATAGTAGATCGCCGTCAGGCAATACGCACAGCTTGCCAAATGGCAACTGCCGATGATGTGGTACTTGTAGCAGGTAAAGGACATGAAGACTATCAGATAATAGGAGAAGTCAAACATCATTTCGATGATAAAGAAGAGATAGAAGCCACATTTTGAGGCGTTTTCCAGCAATGATATTTTACCGATAAACAAACAAAAGGCATCAACAGACATGTGTTATCTGCTGATGACTTTTGTTTGTTTGAAATGGTCGAACTGTTTTATTTCGTCATTTTCAAGTGTATTTTGCCAGAAAGAGAATATCATATCCTTGTCATCTGTAGCATCTTCATAGCAATTGAAACCTATTGTGATATACTTTTTAGTTACTTCTTTTATACACATAGAAGAGCATTTTGTTAGTTCAATTTCTTTGCCAGCATCATCTCCGTACAATTCTGAATCATACGGAACTGTATGATTTGTTCTGGATTAATTACCTGTTTTTCATCTAAATTGTATGTCACAAATTGAATAAAGAAACTCATTGCATTATCTCCTGATAATGTAACAAAAAATCGTGGTTTTTCTCCTGCATAGTCCTTCTCAGCGTGACAAGAAAATTTTTCTATGTTATCACTATATATAACTTTTGGAGTATTGTTGCGTTCGATAGTAACCCACTCTTTATAAGGAGATTCTTGTCCTCAGCAAGCACTAAGAAGTACGCTTAATAGTGCAAAAAATAAAATTTTTTTTCATATTTAATGTTTATATAAAAGTTAGTTGTATTGTGTAGGTAAATTATAATTAGTACTTTTGCGGTCGAAAAGCACCTTGTGTTTGGTTTTGCAAAATTATTAATAATATTTCATCTATTCATATTTCTAAAGGAATAGAGAGCCTTTTTGGTCTATCTCGTGATGAAATGATGAAAAAAGGACTTATAAAATGCTATAATTTTTTCAGAGAAAATGAAGAGAATGTTAAATTGCAAGAGATAAGATGTTATGTTTGAGATTTTATAATTCATAATAATATAAATGATTTTATACTATCTATAGGTAGCACTATTGTATCTGTTGATTGAACGAAGAGCTTGATCAATCACAAATATTTTCCCTTTGAAAGAAATGTTGATGGCTCATTGTCGAAAGTATTTGTACTATATTCGTTGCCAACTTTTAATATTCCGCTATTAAAAATTACATTGATTGATAATGATAGAAATTTTATGTATCAACTATCAGAAAAAATGAATTGGACGCAGGTACATAGGTATCTTTTTCTGATAGAGAACAACGAATATTGGAACTATTGCTATTAGGAAAGTCAAAAAAAGATATAGCTGATTTACTTCATGTGTCTGAAAGTACTATAAAGTCCAATTGTCATCAATTGATGGAACGTATAGGTACAAATAATATGTTGGAGACTATCCAAAGAGCTTTTCAAGAGCAATTGTTCTAAATGTTTGAATGATTGTTTGCTAACACTAATACTAAATAGACAGATGCACTATTTTGATTTTTATATCAAATAGTGCATCTGTCTATTTAGTTGAACAATATGTGTGTATTTGTGCTTACTTTACTGCTTTGAAGCTCATATCTAAGCTTTTAACGGAGTGAGTGAGTGCGCCTACGGATATGTAGTCAACTCCACATTCGGCATACGAGCGTATGGTGTCGAATGTAATTCCGCCAGACGATTCTGTTTCAAAACGTCCTGCTATTATTTCTACTGCTTTGCGAGTGTCGGCTACAGAGAAATTGTCGAGCATTATTCGGTCTATTCCACCACATTCCATAGCTTGACGTAGCTCATCGAATGAGCGCACTTCTATTTCTATTTTCAAATTTTTACCTTTTTCCCGACAATAGTCTTGCGCACGATGTATGGCATTGGCTATGCTTCCTGCAAAGTCTACGTGGTTGTCTTTGAGAAGTATCATATCGAATAGACCGATGCGATGATTGCATCCGCCTCCTATTTTTACAGCCTCTTTTTCGAGCATACGAAGCCCTGGTGTAGTTTTGCGAGTATCAAGTACGTGTGTCTTAGTGCCTTTAAGTAGTTCGACATATTCGGCAGTACGTGTAGCCACACCACTCATACGTTGCATTATATTTAGCATCAAACGTTCGGTTTGAAGAAGCGATTGAACCCTGCCATCTACAACGAAAGCTATATCACCAGGAGCTACTTTGTCGCCATCGTGAAGATATTGTGTCATTTTTAGTTCGGGGTCGAACGCTTTGAAAATACGTTTTGCTACCTCTACACCAGCCAATATGCCTTTCTCTTTAATTATTAATTGTTGTCTGCCTTGTGCATCGGCTGGTATTGATGATAGGGTAGTGTGGTCGCCATCACCTATGTCTTCGGCAAACCATAGTTTAATTTGTTCGTCTAAATTGTCAATCATATTCTTGAAAAATGTATTGTAATAAGTTAGTTAGATGTTTTGTTATGTTAAGTTATTCCATACGAAATTCGATAATCTTATTATCGGATAAAAGTATATTTATTCTATATTCGGCATCTTGAAACTTTATTTTTGCTACCATAAATGTGCTGTTGCCTTTGTCGCCTGAGTGTATAAGCTGATATCGTTCAATGGTTTTACCTCTGAATGTATCGTTGATTGCTCGGGAGGCTTCAGTCTTGCTATTGTAGTCTCTGCCTAAAATGGTACATTTTACATCATCTGTCATAATTCCAATAACGTAGGTGTACTGTTTGTTTTCAAACCATTGATTAATAGAACCGACTATTGAGTTTTGTGCAGATAGTACTCCGCTGCCTAATATAATAGATAGTACTACTAATGCTGCTATTGGTGCTTTCTTCATAGAAAATAGATATTTTAGAAATGCCTTTAAATTAGTAAGGGTCAAAGGTACAAAAAATATTTTCTCACACCAAATATTGATTACTATTTAAGTGCTATTTAATTACTATTTAAGTAGCTTGCAATTGTTGCATAGGTTTGTTACTTTGCAAGGTGGATGCCCACTCTGTTTAATTGCCCGCCTAATGGTGGATTGTATTTGTATAGTCTTATATCGAGATGTTCTATCTGGGGATAATGCGACAAAATGGCATCCATAATAAGGGCAGCTACGTGTTCGATAAGGCGAACCGGGTTGTCCATTATATGTTTTACTATTTGGTAAACATTTTCGTAATTTATAGTGTCGTTGAGGTTGTCGGTTGTGCCTGATAGTTCGAGTGATGTATTTATAATTAGGCTTACAGTGTAGCGGCAACCTATTTTTTGCTCTTCGGGATAAAAGCCGTGGAGAGCAAAAAATTCCATATCGTCGATAAGTATTTCAGATGTCATTGAGGGGTGTGTTTTTATTTTGCGCATCCGCTATTTGGGTTGAACCATTCGGGAATGTCGAATTGAGTGGTTTTGTCGTATGGGAGTGTGGGGTCGTTATAAACATTGTTCATATATAAAGCCCATATAGGGAGCGACATTGATGCACCTTGTCCGTCTGCCATATTGGAGAAGTGTATGGTGCGGTCTTCCCATCCAACCCATACTCCTGTAACTAAGTCGGGGGTGAAACCCATAAACCATCCATCGGAGTTGTCGTTGGTTGTTCCTGTTTTTCCGCCGGCAGGTGCTTCGAATTTGTAGCGGTAGCGTACTCTTATACCTGTGCCATTGTTGATAACTGACTGTAGCATATCGAGCATTTTGTATGATGTTAATTCGTCAAGTACCTCTTCGGTTCTAGGGGTAAAGTCGGCTATTTTGTTACCATTGTTATCTTCGATATGAGTTACATAGACTGGTTCGGTACGAATGCCTTTGTTTGGGAATACGGTGTAGGCGTCTACCATTTCGGCTACAGATACTTCGCAAGGACCGAGGCAGAGTGATATTACTGGGTCGAGTGCGCCTTTAATACCGAATGAACGCATAAGTTCTACTAATTGTTCTGGTGTGAGTATGCTCATAAGGTAGGCTGTAATCCAGTTGTTTGACTTTTGTAAACCCCATTTTAGTGTTACTACTTCGCCTACACGGTCTTTTGAACTATTGCGAGGAGAGAATGGACGTCCTAATTTGTCGTGGAGTGTTATGGGGTTGTTGCGTGTGGTGTCGCATGGCCAATAGCCTTCGCTCATAGCCAATGAGTATAGGTATGGTTTGACGGTTGAACCCACTTGTCGTTTGCCAGTGGTTGCCATATCGTACTGAAAGTAAGAGAAATCGGGTCCTCCAACATATGCTTTTACATAACCATTGTGTGGGTCGATACTCATCATTCCGCAGCGTGCAAAGGCTTTGTGATAGCGTATGGAGTCAAGTGGTGTCATAGTGGTGTCGAGTGTGCCTTCGTATGAGAAAACAAGCATATCGGTTGGGGAGTTGAATGCTGTATCTATCTCTTCTTGTGTTGCCCCATTTTTCTTCATCATACGATAGCGGTCGCTGTTGCGCATAGCTTGTTTGAGGGATCTGTCTACATCTTCTTGCGATGTATTGTTGGCGTATGGGGCTTTCTTTTTGCCTTTGATGCTTTTGAAGAATGTGGCTTGCATCTCGGTAAAGTGGTCTCGTACTGCTTGTTCTGCATATCGCTGCATACGAGAGTCGATGGTTGTGTATATTTTTAGTCCATCTTGGTAAATGTCGTATTTCGAGCCATCTGATTTTGGGTTTTTCTCACAGAAGCCATAAAGGGGATTGTTTGCCCACTCTATAGAGTCGAGATAGTATTGTCCGTATGGTTCTAATTGCCATTTGGCATAGTTTTTCTTTATAGGCTCTTTGGCATTGAGCGATTTGCGTAGGTATTCACGGAAATAGGGGGCAAGACCAAGTTTGTGATCAACACGATGATAGTCAAGTGTAATGGGGAGTTGTTTTAGCGAATCGCACTCTTCGGTGGTAATGTATTTGGCTTTTTCCATCTGACCAAGTACCACGTTGCGGCGGTTGAGGCATTGCTCGCGGCGGCGTGCCGATGCAGGGTTGTAGAGCGATGGATTTTTGCACATACCTACAAGCATAGCCGATTGCTCTATATTGAGTTGTGATGGTTCTGTGCCAAAATATACCCATGCTGCTGTTTTTATACCAACGGCATTATTGAGAAAGTCGAATTTATTGAGGTACATTGTTATGATTTCTTCTTTGGTGTATAGCTTTTCCAATTTGGCAGCTATAACCCATTCGATAGGTTTCTGTAATGCACGTTCAAAGATGTTACCGGCTGAGGGTGAATATAATTGTTTGGCAAGTTGTTGAGTGAGTGTAGAACCTCCTCCTGCTCCACGTTGTTGGAGAATGACAGTTTTGACAAATACACGAGCTAATGCTTTGCCATCGATGCCAGAATGTTCATTGAAGCGAGAGTCCTCGGTGGCTATAAGTGCTTTAACTATATTGGGTGACAATTCTACATAATCGGAACTTATGCGGTTGTCTTTGGCTGTAAAGAATGTGCCAAGGAGTTCGCCGTCCGATGATATGATTTCGGAAGCATATTTGTTTTTGGGATTTTGAAGTTCTTCGATTGGTGGAAGATAACCTATAGTTCCATTGGATATTAGTACGAACAATAGCGATATACTGCCTACACCGACTGCAAACAATGCCCAAAATATGATAAGGAAATTGCGTTTTTGGCGTGATGTTAGACCTTGTGATTTCTTTTTTGTCGATTTCTTTTTTGTCGTTGCCATAATTATTATGTAGACTTCGTGAAAAATTCTATTGTGGTGTGTGTTTAGGTAATACTTTTAGCTGTATTTCGTAAACAAAAAGTACTGATAGTATACCGATAACTGAACCTGCAAGTACATCTTGTAGGAAATGTTGTGATAGGTATATTCTTGAAAATCCTGCCAAATATGCTACAATTAAACATAATACTTTCTGCCAATTCTTTTTGCAGATAATGCTTATTACAAACATCATAGCAAATGCAGAGGCGGTGTGTCCCGATGGAAAACTATTTATAGTGTGTAAGCTAACACCCTCTATTGTGTGGTAGGTATAGCCTAATTGGGTAAGTAATACCGAGGGGCGAACCACGGCAAATATATGCTTTAAGATTTGGGTAAATAGTCCTGTAACAAGTTGTGTGGTAAGTAGTAGTAGCCCAATGCGATAGCGAATGAAAAATATTACAGCTATCAAAATCCAAGGAATAAATCCTCCAATTTGTGTAAAATATCGAAAAAAATAGTCAGCCCACGTGGCGTGATACTCGTTTATTATTAGGTGTGTCTCGGCTTTCGTTTGTAGGAGTGCAAATATAAACGCTACTATCCAAACCACAGCAAATGGTATGAGAAATGAAAGGTTGTCTCGGAGTGTATTTTTCAAATTCTGTATCATTAAATGTCGTGGAATTGTATGATATATTTGTAATTAGAAGTTGTTTATAAATGCTCGTTCAAGGAGTTTGTTTTAATAATTGAAGTTATTTTCCAAGATTGTGATATAAATCGAGTAGTCGGTTGGCTGCTGCAAATGAGGTTATTTCGTCGCGATTTACCTTGTCTTCGTATATTCGTAGCTCTTTTTCGATTGTTGGGTTGTTGTAAAAATTGGTTTTCAGGTATTCGTCGATAGTTTCGTACATCCAGTATTTGCCTTGTTGGTTACGACGATAGTCGAAGTAGCCATTTTTGTTGGTGAATGCTACATAATCTACCACCATTTGCCACACTTCGGGAATATTTATATTCTCGAATGCTGAACAGGTGGTTACTTTTGGTGTCCAACCCGATTCTGGCATTGGGAATAGGTGTAGTGCGTTTTGGAATTGAGCTTTAGCTAAACGAGCTTTTTCGATATTGTTTCCATCGCATTTATTAATAGTGATGCCGTCTGCCATCTCCATTATACCGCGTTTTATACCTTGTAACTCATCGCCAGTTCCTGCCAATTGGATAAGTAGGAAGAAATCGACCATAGAGTGCATAGCTGTTTCTGACTGACCTACGCCTACTGTCTCAACTATAACGGTATCGAACCCGGCGGCTTCGCATAGAATGATAGATTCGCGAGTTTTACGTGCAACGCCTCCAAGTGAGCCTGCCGATGGTGAAGGGCGTATAAAGGCATTTTCTGCACTTGATAATTCTTCCATTCGAGTTTTGTCGCCTAAGATAGAGCCTTTACTTCGTTCGCTACTGGGGTCAATGGCAAGGACTGCAAGTTTATGTCCTTCACGTACTAAGTGCATACCAAGTGCTTCGATAAATGTACTTTTGCCGGCACCTGGAACGCCTGTTATTCCTAAGCGAATGGATTTGCCTGCATGAGGAAGACAACGTTCGATAACTTCTTGTGCCATATCGTGATGTTCGGGGCGGAGACTTTCGACAAGAGTTACAGCCTGACTTAGTATGGTGCGATTGCCTGCAAGAATGCCCTCAACATAGTCTGTTGCGGTGAGTTCTTTTCGGTGTATTCGACGTGTGAGATATGGGTTTACAATGGGTGGTTGTTTAACGCCATTGTTAACTGTCAGTCCTTTAAATTCATCGTTGTTTTCGATATGTGGCATAGTAGAGAGTTGTCGTTAGTGGTGATTGATTTGTTTATTGCCAAATTGCCATCTTTCTCCTTACTACTTAAATGATAGGGAAAAGGATGGCAATATGAGTTGTGTCTTGAAAGGTTTCAATACAACAAAAGGGGTTGAGTTTCTAATTTATAGAACTTCCTTTTGGTTTATTGAGCTTGCTCTTGTTCGGGTTTTGGAGCAGGGGTTACTTGTCCTTTGATGAATAGTACTTGAGTGAAATCTTCGGTGCCATTGCTTAGAGTGACTGTGATAGATTTGTGGAAAGTACCAGGACGACCTTTAGCGTTATAGGTAACAGTGATTTGTCCTTTACCTTCTGGAGCGATAGGTTCTTTACTCCAGTTTGGAGTGGTGCAACCGCAAGATGCACGTACATTTTTAACGGTCAATGGTGATTGGGTTGTGTTTTGAAATTCAAAAACATATGAAACACGGCCATCTTCCTCTTTAATAACACCGAAATCGTGTGTTTTTTCACCAAATTCAGCTACGGTCTTTTCTTGTGCTGATACGCTGATAGCCATCACTAAGGTTATCGCAAATAATAATACCTTTTTCATGTTGTTACTGTTTTTAATTATAGTAATTATAATAATAGATTATTTTATTCTGTATTTTGTACTCTTTTGTTGTTTGTTATGACTAAAAAAATGAGCTTTTATAGTTGCCAAATTGTTATCTAAATATGCCCTTATTTCATATCTCAAAAGTACTTTGCAAAGGTATGAAAAAGTATTGGACAATGAGGGGGTTTTAACATTTTTAACGTGTAATTTCTCGTAATATATTTCAATTGTTAAAATTGCAATTGACTATACATTTTTCTGCGTTTCAGGTAGTTTTCAATTAGTAAAAGTCGAGGCAAAATGCCCATTGGCGAGGGGTGTGTGGTTAGTGATAAGTTATTGTTGCGGTCGGTGGTAAATTCTTTTTGCATCGATTTGAACTCTTTTCGTGCTTCAAATACTGCTTTTGCGTTGGCTTTTTGCCCTTTTAATAACATTTGAAATGCAGCTACAGCATCAAGTATTGTCCTGATTGGTGCTACATAGCGATAGCGTGCTGTGGGCATATTTTTGTAGAGTAGTAGGGCGTTGTTGCGAAAATTGAGTTTGGTTTTGAGTGGCGATTCGTAATCTAAACTACCTCCGCCTAAGTGATATACTTGCGATTGTGGTATGCAACGTATATTCCAACCACGTGCTTTTAGTCGCCAACAGATGTCTATCTCCTCTTGATGAGCAAAAAAGCGTCCGTCAAGACCTCCTACTGAGTGATATGCTTGGCTTTTTATAGCAAGGCAAGCTCCTGATGCCCAAAATATCTCTTCTTCGGTATTGTATTGACCATTGTCGTACTCCACATTATCCATTATCCTACCTCGGCAAAATGGGTATCCATACGCATCGATAAATCCTCCTGCCGCACCTGCATATTCAAAACGTTTGCGGTCGGTGATTGATAGTATCTTGGGTTGAACGGCTGCGCATTGTTGGTTTTGTGCGAGGTAATTGGTAAGTGGTTTCAACCAATTGGGTGTAACTTCGATGTCGGAATTTAGTAGTACATATATGTCGGTAGCGATCTGTTTTAGAGCTTCGTTATACCCTTGAGCAAACCCATAGTTTTTGTCGAATGTTATTAGTTGTAGCGTGGGGTATGTGGTTTTGAGCCAAGCCACAGAGCCATCGGTAGAACCATTGTCGGCAATTATAACTTCGGCATCGGGGGTATTGATTATTACAGATGGTAGGTATTGTTTCATTAGTTCCAAACCATTGTAGTTGAGTATGACGACTGCTGTTGTAGGCATTTTTTTATTGCGTTTATTCGGTTTTTAGACTATATATATTGGGCGTGGTTTAATTGCGAGTGAATTATTTTTCATCAACATTCAACGTTTCGCCATTGTATTGAAGTTTCCAACGACGATGTGACCACATCCATAGTTCGGGATTTTGGTTTATGCTTTGTTCTAATCGGTGCATAAACATTGCACCAAGTTGTTTTGCGCTATATTGGTTGCAATTTTCGGCGAGTACTTCGTAGGTAACTTGGTATTGTCCGTGTTTAATATATTTTATATCGAGGTATAGTAATGCCCAATTATAGCGTTGTGCCAATTCAGCCCATCCTGTGATGATAGGAGTGGGTTGGTTGAGGAACGTTATCCAGTGGTGGGCTGATGGACGTGTGGGAGTTTGGTCGGCAATGAAAGTAAAAACAGGCGACTTTTCACTTTTTTGTAGTTGCATAATACGCCTAATTGAGCTTTTATGCTCGATACACTCAACTCCATATTGCGAGCGTGTGCGAAGCATAATGTTGTCTAACCATTTGTTAGATAATTGTTTGTATAATGTGGTGCCATATACTTTGTTGGTGTAAAGGGGAATACATATTGCCCATTCCCAATTTGCAAAGTGACCAAAAACTTGTGATATTATGCGTTGTTGCGATGCTAAACTATCTAATACTTCGACGTTTGTTAATTGAAAACGTTGCTTAATGGCTTTTTGGGAAAGGAAAGGGGTGATTAGAATTTGGCGAATAAGGCGGCTAAGGTGGTGGTAAAAGCCGTTTTCTATCTGTCGAAGTTCGCTTTCGGTTTTATGGGGGAAAGCGTTGCGTAGATTTTGGCGTACTACCTTTTGTCGGTAGCGAAGTATGTATCGAAGTATGAAGTAAAGCATAAATGTGCTGTGGTGCAAAAATTTAGGTAGGTTTAATCGAAAACTTTTTTCAATTAAACCTACCCAATGGTTGTTTTTGTGTTATTCTTCTACGTATATGCCTTTCGACACACCATAGTTGTATTCGCATTCAAGAATTTCGCTTACTTCTTCTTCTGATAGGTTAACTTCTTTGTCTTTTGCTATGTTTTTCATTATAAATGAGAGCATATCTTCTTCGTTGATAGATGCTTCTTGCATAGTATCGGACTCCTCGTCTACGATTTTTAGTTCAGACTCGTAGTAGAAGTCAATAAGGTCGAGTACGAAGTAGATATCTTCTTCGGAAATCTTATTTTTATACTCTTTTGGTAGATTTTTTTTGATAAAGTCTACGCATTCTTGTTCGTCGGCATCGACAAAGTCTAAGTCGTTGTTCATTGATTAATGGTTTTACAATAATAATGTGGTTGTTTTTATTTTGAGTGCAAAGATAGTGAAAGTTGAGCGCAGAACAAAATAAATTTATTTATTTTTTATGCCGAAACGCATCCTATCTTAGCTCGCAGAGCCAAGTAGTGAAAGTTGAGCGCAGAACAAAATAAATTTATTTATTTTTTATGCCGAAACG
>X285_Short_beaked_Echidna__coassemble_415_pt1 | contig 35135 bp, 27 predicted proteins | sample X285_Short_beaked_Echidna__metabat2_high_PE_005 | metagenome-assembled genome bin X285_Short_beaked_Echidna
TTTGTGCCATTTCCCGAAATTTACTATTTGCGCTTCGATAGGCGGTGCGACTTCATTATATATTTCTCATTATATATTTCTCATTATTGCCACGTCTCTTGACGTCATACACTTTCAGGGCGCAGATACCACTTTCATAGACTATTCCTATCCACCGAAGGTTTTGCCTTGCGGCTTCATCCCTCGGTTATTGCCACCCCTTAGGGGTTCACATCCCCCCTCTTCGAGGAGTTGTGCTACCATTAATTTACAGTGCGCATTCGAGGATGGCTCGAGCTATTGTGCCGTCTACATTTTTGCATTCTCCAAAGTGTACATTACGTTGATTGAAACGGTGTTCGATTTCGGCTATTGTTTCTTCGCCTATGCCGATTTGCGAGAGGTGTGTCTTTAGTCCTAAGTTGACGAAGAAACGTTCGGTACAGTCTATTGTTTCGGCTATTCGCAAGCCATCACTTCCTTCGGTTATTCCCCATACTCGTTCGCCATATTGCAGTAGCTTGTCGTGCTTCTGCTCGCTAAGTACTGTAAGAGTGGCAGGGAGAACAATAGCAAGACTTTCGCCATGAGTTACTCCGTGTAGAGCGGTAAGTTCGTGACCTATTTGGTGTGTTGCCCAGTCTTGAGGTACGCCCATTGCTATAAACCCATTAAGACCCATAGTTGCTGAAAGCATATATTGCGACATAAGGTCGTAATTTTGAGGGTCGTCTTGTATCTGAGGAGCTATCTCTATAAGGTTAAGAAGTATGCCTTCTGCCCAACGATCCATAAGTGGGTTTATGTCGGTGGCAGTCATATACTGCTCCATAACGTGGACAAAAGTGTCGGCTATACCGCATGCCACTTGGAATGGTGGAATAGAGTAAGTTACCTCGGGGTCGAGAATTGAAAAGCGAGGGTATTGCGAGTAAAAGGCAAATTTTTCTTTTGTTTCAATGCGTGAGATTACTGCACCGCGATTCATCTCCGAGCCAGTGGCAGGCATAGTCATTACAGATGCTATTGGTATAAGGCTTTTTACCTTGCTATTGTCTAATACCAACTCCCATGCATCGCCCTCGTAGGTAATGGCAGCAGCTATAAGTTTTGTGCCATCGAGAGTTGAGCCTCCACCCACGGCAATGATAAATTCCACATTCTCCTTCTTCCCTAACTCAATGGCTTTGCGAAGAGTTTCGATTTTAGGGTTTGGTTCTATGCCCCAAAATTCCACGATATCGTGTTCTTGTAAGGCTTCGATTACTTGGTCGTATACTCTATTGTTTTTTACACTGCCACCACCAAAAGTGAGCATTATCTTTGTTCTTTTACTAAATTGGTCGGCAAGTCGTGCTATTGTACCTTTACCAAAAATCAGTTTTGTGGGGTTTTGAAATTCAAAGTTAAGCATAGTGGTTTTGATTTATAGGGTTAATAATAGTTATGATATTATTGTTGTCTAATATTATGAGCCATCCTTTGCGTCACTATAAATATAGGAATAGAGCCATAAACTTTAAAATTGTTGCATTTCGTATAGTTTTTTGTATTGACCATTAAGAGCAATAAGTTCGTCGTGTGTGCCTTGTTCTACTATTTGACCATTATTAATGACGCATATAGTGTCGGCAAGACGTATTGTAGAGAGTCGATGGGCTACCATAATGGCTGTACGACCTTTCATTAGGTGTTCGATAGCATCTTGCACTAAGTGTTCCGACTCGGTGTCGAGTGCCGAGGTGGCTTCGTCAAGAATGAGTATTGGTGGGTTTTTGAGTATGGCACGTGCTATTGATAGGCGTTGGCGTTGACCGCCAGAGAGTAGCGAACCTCGATCACCTATACATGTCTGATAGCCCTCGGGGGTAGCCATAATAAAGTCGTGGGCATTGGCTATTCGGGCGGCTGTCTCCACCTCCTGTTGTGTGGCGTGTTCAACACCAAATGTTATGTTATTAAATATAGTGTCGTTGAAAAGTATTGCCTCTTGGTTTACATTGCCTATTAGGCTACGTAGTGATTTTATAGATAGATTACGAACATCAATGCCGTCTATTGTTATTGAGCCGCTGTTTATGTCGTAAAAACGTGGTATAAGATCGACCATTGTAGACTTGCCAGAACCAGATTGCCCAACAAGTGCTACCATCTCTCCTTTGTGTATTTTAATGTCGACATTGCGAAGTACTGGTGTGGTGTCGTAGCTGAAGTTGACGTTGTGAAATTCGATACAATCACTGAGTGTGTCAATTGTAACTGGTTGTGCCACTTCGGTAATATTGTTGTCAGCTTTTAGTATGTCGTCTATACGGTCGAGCGAAGCCATACCTTTTTGTATGCTATATCCTGCTTTCGATAACTCTTTGAATGGTTGGATAATGCTGTAAAATATAACTAAATAGTATATAAATTCGGGAGCTGATATACCTCCTTTGCCACTTAGTATTAGCATACCACCATACCAAAGTAGAATGGCTATAACGGTAGTTCCTAAAAATTCGCTCACAGGATGTGCAAGCGAGTAGCGTATATGTATGCGGTTGAATGTAGTACGTATTTTTTCGTTGAGTACAGCAAATCGAGCTATCTGTTTATTCTCGGCACAGAAAGCTTTGATTATACGTAGTCCACCGAGTGTCTCCTCTATTTGCGAGAGTAGTTCGCCCGACTGTTGTTGTCCTAAAAGCGATTTGCGTTTGAGCGAACGACCAATGCGACCAATTAATAGTCCGCTCACTGGAAGTAGTATAAGGACAAATGTAGTTAGTCGCCAGCTCATAGTGAATAGAACTATCAGATAGATGGCTATCATAAGTGGGTTTTTGAAAATCATTTCAAGCGAACTTATTACCGATGTCTCTATCTCTACTATGTCGTTAGTCATACGGCTCATAATGTCGCCTTTTTTTTCTTGGGAAAAGTAGCTTAGTGGCAAGTGGTTGATTTTTTGATATATGCTATTGCGCAAATCGCGTAGTATGCCAGTACGGATAGGGACGAGAGTTGCAGATGCTCCAAAAGCCGAGAGGGTTTTTAACATAGTCATCGCTATCAGATATATACCCAACAACATCAATGCAGTTGATGCTCCATTGGCATTTATAACCTGCTCAATATAGGCATATATGTTGTTTTTGCCGACAGCGATGAATGTGTCCAAGTTGTGAACGTTAGTCCATGCTATCATTGTGTGTCCCGACTCGGTTATGCCAAAAAGTATTTGTAGTATGGGTATTATTGATGCAAATGAGAAGAGATTGAATATCGTAGATGCTAAATTACATAACAGATTGGCTGTTACGTATTTTACATAGCCTGAGATAAAACGGCGAAATATTATAGCTATATTTTTCATTAATGAGTGTTAGTTGTAACTTATAAAACCTCCCATAATTATGGAAAAAGAACTTCCTTTTAGGCAGAGCCACTCTTTAGATTATTTCCAATCCTAAAGTCGATTTTAGCAGACTAAGTGAAGGGTTGCTTTCTATCATCTTTGCCAATTTTTCTTCGGGGGTAAAGGCTTGTGTTTTTTCTATAGTGTCGTCAAGAACAATAGAGAGGTGAACGTTATTTGACAATGTGGCAGAAAGAAATGTCTCTATTCGTCGTTGATGATTAGTCAACGCATCTACTTGCAGGCTGTTAGCTACTTTAACAATTATATTGCCTTCGTCCACCTTTGCTGGTGGAAAATTTAGCATAGTGTTAGTTGTATGTGCCTCTTTGTCAATAGAGTTTGCATATTTGTTCCATACCTCTATTAACTGGTTTATAGTGTATGGAATATCTGTTTTGACATTCTTTGTAGGATTGCTTGTCTGAAGAGTTGTGGCTTGGCTTTGTGGGGTATTGACTATGGTTGTAGGCGATGACGAAGTTGTTGTTTTAATAGGTTCGTCGAGGCGTACAATGTTTATTTTTGTTGCAAGAGTAGGCTTGTTTATTGGAGTAGGAGAGGGCGTGGGGGTAGCTGTTGCTGATTGATTGTTGAAAACCGGAGATGGTGCAACAGCTGTAATTAGTGGCAACTCCGGTTTAGCTTTTTTTGGTAATAAGTTGTTATTGATTCCAGCTATGCGAATGAGCATTAGTTCCACTAAAAGTCGTTTGTTGCGACTAGTGCGGTACTGCATATCACATTCGTTAGCTATATCAAGTGCTTGATAAATCCATTCCGATTTTACTTTTTGGGCTTGCTCTTTGTATTTGGGTTCAACAGCATCGCCCACTTCGAGAAGTTTTACGGTATCGGGGGTTTTACAAACCATAATATCGCGTAGGTGAGATGCAAAACCGCCAACAAAGTACTGCCCCTCAAATCCATTAGAGAGTATAGTATCGAATATGAGTAGCGATTCTGGGATTTTACCCTCGACAAGTAGGTTGACAAGTCGGAAGTAGTAGTCGTAATCTAAAACGTTAAGATTTTCGATAGCATCTTTATACGTTATATTGGTGCCGCAAAAACTTACTACTTGGTCGAAAATAGACAGTGCATCGCGCATACCGCCATCGGCTTTTTGTGCTATTACATTGAGTGCCGCATCTTCGGCAGTAACATTTTCGCTTTGAGCTACATATTTCAAGTGGTTTACGGTGTCGGTAACACGTATGCGATTGAAGTCGTAAATCTGACAACGCGACAGAATGGTAGGTATTATCTTGTGTTTTTCGGTTGTTGCAAGAATAAAAATAGCGTAGTGTGGAGGCTCTTCGAGTGTTTTCAGAAAAGCGTTGAATGCAGCAGCCGATAGCATGTGTACCTCGTCTATGATATATACACTATATCGTCCTATTTGTGGTGGTATTTGTACTTGCTCGATTAATGCACGTATATCGTCAACACCATTGTTAGATGCAGCATCGAGTTCGTGAATATTGTACGACCGTTGTTCGTTGAATGCCTTGCACGATTCGCACTCGTTGCATGCCTCGCCATCTGCTGTTGGGTGGAGGCAGTTGATAGTTTTTGCAAATATTCGAGCGCATGTGGTTTTACCAACTCCACGTGGACCGCAGAATAGGTATGCATGAGCCAAATGGTTGCTTGCAATTGCGTTTTTTAATGTGGTAGTCAGCGCATTTTGTCCTACTACCGACTGAAATGTCTGTGGACGGTACTTGCGAGCCGACACTATATAATGTTCCATTAATTGATGGATTGTGTTGTGGAAGGTTCTATAAATTCACTTTTTTGAAAATTCAATTCTGACTACAAATTTTCTTGCGTGCTTTTGGCTTTAAGCTAACGTAGGATTCGCCTTTGCATCGTAGACTAAAAGCAAGCTTTACGCTCTGCATTAGGCTTTCACTACGTTTGTTTTTATACGACAGATTTTACTTTTAATCTCAATCACATAGCCCGCTATGATCTTTCGATTAAACGTAAAATCTGCTCGACTAAAAATAAAAAATCCCAACAAGTGAATTTTTAGAACCGCCTTTATTAAAAAATTCTGTTTTTAGTCAGGAAGAATTAGGATAGAGTCGCCATAAAAGCCAAATTTATAGCCTTCGTTGAGTGCTATATCGTATGCGTTCATCACTTCATCGTAACCACCAAATGCAGCTTGATTCATAAGCATTGTGCTTAGTGGTAGTTGAAAGTTGGAGATGAGACAGTTGGCTGTGGTAAATTGGTATGGAGGGAATATAAACTTGTTAGTCCATCCTACAAATGGTTTAATTTCGCCATTAGCAGTCGATGCAGTTTCAAGGGCGCGTAGAGTGGTTGTGCCAACAGCACAGATGCGGCTACCACGTCCTGCAGCTTCGTTAAATGGAATGGTGAGTGCTTCGGTAACGTCCATCTGTTCCGAGTCGGTTTTGTGTTTTGTCAAGTCTTCTACATCTATGTCGCGGAACATACCAAGGCTGGCATGAAGGGTAAGGAATTTAGAGTCAATACCTTTAATTTCCATACGCTTCATTAGGTTGCGAGTAAAGTTGCAGCCTGCTGCAGGTATTACCACGGCTCCTTCGTTTTTGGCAAAGATGGTTTGATAACGCTCCACATCGCCTTTTTCGGGTTGACGGTTGAAGTGTGCAGGTACAGGAGGGTAACCAAGTGCAAAAAGGTCACGCTTAAAGTCATCGTGGGTGCCATCGTAAAGGAAACGAACGGTACGACCACGCGAGGTGGTGTTGTCTATAACCTCGGCTACCATTGAGTTGTCGGGGCTAAAGTAGAGTTTGTTGCCAACACGTATTTTGCGAGCAGGCTCTACCAATACGTCCCAAAGGCGAAATTGCTCGTTGAGTTCGCGAAGTAGGAATACTTCTATTTGTGCATTGGTTTTCTCTTTGTTACCATGCATTAGGGCGGGAAAAACTTGAGTGTCGTTAAATACAAAAAGGTCTTTGTCATCGAAATAGTCAATGACTTCCTTAAATATGCGGTGTTCGATTTTGTTGCTTTTGGCGTGCAGTACAAGAAGACGATTTTCGTCGCGTTCAGCATCGAAACCATTTGTCTTTTCTACTATTTTACCATTTTCATCGTATTGTACAGAGTGAGGATATTTTGCTATTTGCTCCTCTGGTAGTTTGAATTTGAATTGTGATAGTTTCATAATGCTTGTGGGTGGTTCTATTTTATTGTTCTAAGTTATCTTGGTTATCTTGTTTTATTATTCCGTTTTCGAGACAGGTTACAAATTGGTCAACTTCCATACAATCGGCAAGCGAGGCATCGCCAACTCGTGTACGTTGAAGTGCGGTAAGGTGCGCTCCCGAACTAAGTGCTTCGCCTATATCTCGAGCTAAAGCTCTAATGTATGTGCCTTTACTACATACAACTCGTATGGTTATTTGCATAGTTTCGGGGTTGAAGTCTTGCAACTCTATCTCGTCTATAACCAATAGTTTGGGTCTAATTTCTACCTCTTGTCCTTTTCGTGCATAGTCAAAGGCTCGTTTGCCATCAATTTTAACTGCCGAATATACTGGTGGCACTTGCCATATCTCGCCATGAAATTTTAGTAGCACCTCGTTTATAAGTGGTAGTGTAATGTGTGCAGTTGGGTATGTGTGGTCTACTGGGTGTTCTAAGTCGAACGATGGAGTTGTTGCCCCTAATTGTAAAGTTGCAATGTACTCTTTTACACCATATTGCAACTCTTCGATGCGTTTTGTAGCACGCCCTGTGCATAGTATCATCACTCCAGTGGCCAATGGGTCGAGTGTGCCAGCGTGACCTACTTTTAGCTTCTTATGCCCAATTGTGCGGCATAGCACTCGTCGTACTCTATTTACAACATCAAACGATGTCCATTCAAGGGGTTTGTTTAGATATATTATTTCTCCTTTGATAAAATCCATTTGGGGAGGTTTTGAAAATTAGGTTGGTGGCTTGTGTTATTTCAGATTTATCCCCAGATGGAGAATGCTATTGTTGTAAGACCAACGAGGGCACAGTAAATGGCAAAGTAGATTAGTTTGCCTCGTTTTACAAGGTTAATCATAAATTTGCATGCAAAGCATCCTGCTGCAAATGCCGATATAAAGCCTATTATAAAAGGTAAAGCACCTATGCTAGATGTCATCATTGCAGGATCTTTTATAGCGTCAACAATGTCTAATAGCGACTCGCCAAGAATAGGTATTAGCACCATTAAAAATGAGAATTGTGCTACCGACTCTTTTTTGTTGCCAAGTAGTAGTCCTGTGGCAATGGTTGTGCCAGAGCGAGATAGTCCTGGCAATACAGCAATTGCTTGTCCTAATCCAATAACAAATGCATCGATATACGATATCTTCTCTTTTTGGCGAGGACGAGCAAAATAGGCAAATGCAAGCAGTAGTGCTGTTACTATAAGGCAACATCCTACAACCATTAGTCCACTGCCAAAAATGTTTTCCACGTAATCTTTGAAAAATACACCCACTACAAAGACTGGTATCATCGACACGCAAATTTTGGCTACATAGTCTTTATCATCGTTCCATTTAGAGGTGGTAAACGTGCCTTTGAAAAGGTGAGCTATCTCTTTCCAAAGTATAACAATAGTGCTTAATACTGTGGCAGCGTGGACTGTAACTGTAAATTGTAGGTTGTCGGCAGCCGAGGTGTTCAAATGGAGTATCTCTTGTCCTATTGCAAGGTGTCCGCTACTACTTACTGGTAGAAATTCGGTTAGGCCTTGGAGTAGACCTAAGATTATGGCTTCTAATGTGTTCATTTTAATGGAGTGTGGCACTGTGGTGACTATTTCTCTGACTTCTCAATTTTTTCCGATTTGCCTGATTTCCAGAGAATGCCAGCTATCATCGATACAAAGCCTATCATACACACAATAGGAGCTAATGTTATGCGGCGGAAACTGAATACCTCGGGGTTGAAATCTTTAACTATTGGCTCGCCATACATCAGGCAAAATCCAAGTATAATTATTGCTACCGATACACCAATTATGATGTAATTGATTTTAGAGAGTGCAAAATTTTTCATTGTGATGAATATTTATGTATGTGTTTGTTTTTATGATTGTTAATGCCGATTTGTCCTACTCATTTATACGTAGTATAGATTGTTACTTTTCATACGCAGATAGCGGTTTACAGCTAATATTGTGGCTAAATAGTTTATAGCTATACTGGTTATGAATATAAGAATAATAGCAGGGGCGAGTATCTCTATCTGCAATATGTTGTATGTTTCTCCAAGTTGAGATTGCATAAAGTAGATAAATCCAACAAGTAGAGCCGATGATAAGAGAGTAGATATTAAGGAATTTATAAGCGAACGATGTACAAAAGGACGGCGTATAAACGAGTTTTTAGCTCCCACCAATTGCATAGTGTTAATTATAAAACGCTTAGAGTATATAGATATACGAATAGTGTTGTTTATTAGCACTATAGATATAAATAGCAGTACAAGGGCTATGATAGAAAAAATTATCGAAAGTCGTTGAATGTTTTTTGATAGCAGTTGAAATATATCTTCTTGGTATACTATTTCGTTTATGCCGTTGAAGATAGAAAGTTTTGGTTTTACTATGGTCTCTATGCTATCAACCGATGCGTAGTCGGCGTCGAGAAATACCTCGAATGAGGCATTTAGAGGGTTATAGCCTAAAAATTTAGTAGGGTCTTCGCCAATAGCATTAATGTGTTCTTGTAGCGCACTATCACGACTAATGTATGACGAATGGTTTACCCAAGGCGAAGCATTAAGGTAATGTTCTATCCGTTGTAAGTCACGCTCGGCTATAGTGTCGTTCAGAATGAGCGATACCGATATATTTTCTTTATTATGCTGTGCTATTTGTATAGTTGTTAAGTATAAAATAGCTATTGTACCTACCACAAAAAGAACCAAAGATATGCTTATAGTAGATGTAAAATGCAGATTGAAAAATGATTCTTTATGTGCTTTAGGTTGTTTGTCTTTCATTTCTACCTATTTATTGCAATATTTCAATATTTATGCAAAGGTAGTGAAAGTTGAGCGAAGAACAAAATAAAACTTGTTTTATTTTGTTCTTCCGAAACGCATCCTACCTTAGGCGTTAGCCCAAGTAGTGAAAGTGAGAATTTTATTTTTTTATGTCGTCGAGCCAAGCTCGTGAGGAGGCGTCGGAGGGCATACGCCAGTCGCCTCGTGGGGAGAGGCTTACCGACATTACTTTTGGTCCATCGGGTAGGCAACTACGTTTGAATTGTTGGTTGAAGAAGCGGCGACAGAATGTGGATAGCCAATGTGTAATGGTTTCGTTTGAATATGTACCATTAAAGGCACGTGTGGCAAGATGATGTATCTTTTCGGGCGAAAAGCCATAGCGGAGTGTGTAGTAAAGATAGAAGTCGTGCAACTCGTAGGGTCCTACTAAGTCCTCGGTCTTTTGAGCTATGGTATCGTCAGGTTTGGCTGGTAGCAACTCTGGAGAAATGGGGGTGTTAATAACATCTAACAAACAATCTCGTAACGATGCGTCAAACTCGTGGTCGGCAGCATAACGTATGATGTACTGAATAAGGGTTTTAGGAATGCCTACATTTACGGCATACATACTCATATGGTCGCCATTGTATGTAGCCCAACCAAGTGCGAGTTCCGAGAGGTCGCCAGTACCAACAACTAATCCGCTGTACTGGTTTGCAAGGTCCATTAATAGTTGTGTACGTTCGCGTGCTTGTGAGTTCTCATAGGTAACATCGTGCTGCTCTGGATTGTGATTTAAGTCTTTGAAGTGTTGCATGCAAGCATCTTTAATAGAAATTTCTCGTAGCGTGGCTCCAGTTTTTTCTATCATATCTACAGCATTGCGATATGTACGTCCAGTTGTGCCAAAACCAGGCATAGTTACACCTATAATATTGCTACGCTCTATGCCTAAGCGGTCGGCTGTACGAGCGCAAGCTAAGAGGGCAAGAGTAGAATCAAGACCTCCCGATATGCCTATTACCATACGTTTTATACCTGTGTGGTGTAGGCGAGTGGCAAGTCCTGCAACTTGGATATTGAATATCTCTTTGCACTTTTCGTCCATTTGGTCTTTTGAGGGAATGAAAGGTGTTGGTGAGATATATCGTTCGGGGGTGAAGAGTAACGACTGCTTAAAATCGACAAACCGAGCGTTTACGGCACTGTTTGTTGAGTGAAGATTGCGTCCAAAAGTGGTGTTGTTTTGGCGGTCGAAACGTATGCTTTCTATGTCTATTTCGCCGTATACTATTTGCGAATGCCGTTCAAAACGTGTATTTTGTGCTATTAAACCACCTTTTTCGGCAATTAAGGCATTGCCTGAATAAATAAGGTCGGTAGACGATTCGCCAAGTCCTGCCGAGCTGTACACATAGCCCGATATAGTGCGTGCCGACTGTTGACATATTAGTTGGCGAAGATAGCTGTTTTTGCCGCTTAGTTCGTTCGATGCCGAGAGGTTGAAAATAACTTGCGCTCCTTGCAATGATAATACAGAACTTGGGGGAATGGGTGTCCAAAGATCTTCGCATAGCTCTATACCGAATGTGTAATCGGCAGTGCGGAATATGATGTTTTGTCCAAAAGGAATGTCGGTTTGACCGAATAGCGATATTGTGGTGGAAGTGCAGTCGAGTGCCGATGCAAACCAACGATATTCGTAAAACTCGTTGTAATTTGGTAAGTATGTTTTTGGCACTATGCCAAGAATTCCGCCACGATAGATGACGGCTGCACAGTTGTATAGGCTATTGCTCACTTGCAACGGAAGTCCTACTATGATTACTATATTTAGTTCTTCGCTATAGCACACTACATCGTTGAGTGCATCAAGAGCCTTTTGAATAAGAAATTGAGAGCGGAAGAGGTCGGCACAGGTGTATGCCGTAATGCATAGTTCGGGAAACAAGATAGCCGATGCGTGGTGTGCAACGGCTTCGTCTATAAGTTCTTCGATGTGAGCAATATTGTATTCACAGTCGGCAACTTTTACTTCTGGCACAGCCGAAGCTATGCGTACAAATCCGAAATTGGTACTACTGTTGTTCATACTATAATGACATTATTGAGAGAATATACTATTGTGCCTATAGCTATTATGATAAGAATAGAGCCGGCTATTTTGTTTATTAATCGCTGACGGCGAAGACCAAGAAGATGACGGAAACGCCCGACAACAAATATTAGCGATAGCCACCAAATCATAGCTCCTATTAGAATAGAAATAATAAGTACTATGTTACTGAGCATGTTGTCCGATTCGATGACTGTAAATTGGGCAAAGAGGGCAATAAACAAGAAAACAATTAGTGGATTGCTTAGGCAGAGTAGTAGGGCAGAGAGGTAATCGTTAACCAACTCGCTTTTGCTTAGTTTGTGACTTTCGATATGTCCTTCGACGGCAGGCGTTTTTATTTTGGGGTTTTTGCAGAACATATGTACGCCATATATGCCTATAATTATGCAACCACCTATCTGTATGGCTGTAATATTGTCTTCGATAAACGTTACTATATAGGTCATACCCATTACAACAAGTATGGCATAAGCGACGTCTGAAGTCATAGCACCTAATGCAGTGGCAAACCCATGTGCTTTGCCGTGCGATATGGTGCGTTGTATGCAAAGAACCCCAAGGGGACCTGTTGGGGCAGAGGCGCATAGCCCTACAAATATTCCTATAAGTATAGTGTTAATCATAAAAGGTGTAGGTTGTTTTTTGAAGTGAATGTGGAATTGTTGTCAAGTTAATCTTGAAGCAAAGTAATTTTTTATCTGTTGTCGTTTACAAATTTTAGAATGCTCTCTTTCTCATCGGGGTGAAACCAGTGGATTTTGTTGTCGTGCGAGAACCAAGTAATCTGTTTTTTTGCATATCGCCTGGAGTTTTGTTGTATCATCTCAATGGCTTTGTCAAGACTCCACTCGCCATCTAAGTATCGGAACATCTCTTTGTACCCAACGGTGTTTAGAGCATTGAGGTGGCGGTAGGGTAGTAGCGAGCGAACCTCGTCAACTAATCCTAAGTCGATCATCTGGCAAACACGAGCATTAATGCGTTGGTATAGCTCTTCACGATTTCGGTTTAGCCCTATTTTAACTATGTCGAATGTCCGCTTTTTTGCTTGTCCTGTGTGGAGCGAGGAAAAAGGTTTGCCAGTTTGCCAACACACCTCAATGGCGTGCATTATTCGTTTGGCATTCATTAGGTCAACTTGGTCGTAGTGTATAGGGTCGAGTAGGCGGAGTGTGGCACGTAGACCATCTATTCCGCTCTTCTCATATAGTTGTTTAACATCGTCTCGCACTTCGGGCATGATGGTGGGTATATCGTCTATACCATTGCACACTGCATCGATATATAACATTGAGCCGCCAACAAGGAGTGAGTTGCCCGCAGTAGCAATCTCTTGCTCAATGACGGGTATAGCATCAAGTTCGTATTGTCCAGAACTATAATGTTCAGTAACAGAGCGTGTACCTATAAAGTGGTGGCGCACTATGCGAAGTTCTTCTTTAGAAGGGGCTGCAGTGCCAATTTTAGTCTCACGATATAACTGTCTTGAGTCGGACGACACTATGTTACAATTTAGCATTTGGGCAAGACTGATGCTTAAATCTGTCTTGCCCACGCCAGTAGGACCTAAGAGTACAAATAGTTTGTTCAATTTATTAAAAGTTTTCGCCCATTTCGTCAATGCTTACATCGCCAAAGCCATCGGCATCAAGTTCGTCCATGTCGAACTCGTCATCGCCATAAAAGTCATCGTCAAGCATTGGCGATTTGGTATTGGTTGGAGTGGGGTTGTATAGAAAATCGTCTTCGGAGGTTAGCTGTTTTGGTGCATTGCCAACAGAACGAGTGCATTTTGGTGCATTGATAGAGCCACCACTTATTTTTTTCAATTCAATAAAGAATGAGCGGTCTGTGAGTATATCGAATACAAACATAAGGCGGTCGCCCTCATCGGTAACAAACTCATCTAAGTAGGTGCTTTCCATAATAAACGAGTCGTTTTCGGAGTTGGTATCCATCTCGATAAGAGTAATCTCTTCGTATTTTTCCCAACCATTAAGGCAGTGGAAAAACGATGTTAATTGGTCGGTTTGGTAGCTGACCGAAGAGAGAATGGCATTGTTAAGCTCCAAAAAGGTGGCATCGGAGTTGATTTCTATTTCGCGAGAGAAGTTATCTACTTCGTCTGATAAAATTAAGAATGTGTATTTCATAAGAATGAGTATTTCATAAGATATATTTATTTTCAGAGCAAAGGTAATAATATTTTTTTGATTAACGATTTTTTTTATAAAAAAAGACTGCCTATTATAATAGGCAGTCTTTTATACTATTTGAAAGGAGGTTCTATAAAATTGAGCCACCCTATAATCTTTTGCAATTTACAAAAGTTCGTCGATGATAGCAGTGATTTTTGCTTCTGCAGTAGCACCAATTATTTTTTTGCCTGGTACCATTTCTCCATTTTTGAAGAAAAGGATGGTTGGTACGCTACGGATGCCATACTCTTCGGTAGTTTCTGGACTCTCTTCGATGTCCACTTTACCTACTGCGGCACGTCCTTCGTATGCAGTTGCTATTTTTTCGATGATTGGACCAAGAGATCTGCATGGACCGCACCATGCTGCTCCAAAATCTACTACTAATAGTGGGTTGTTTGCCAATATTTCTTTGAAATTGGCGTCAGTGATTTGTAATGCCATTGCTATAATAGTTTAGTTTATTTGCCTACTACACGCACATTTTGCATAAGTGGGCAAATGCAAGTTTGTGAATATACTATAAATTGATAGTTGGACGAGAAGTTTTCGCCGCATTTTCGTTTGCAAAGTTACTACATATTATTGATATTGACAATAGAAAAAACGATAAAATTATTTTGTTTTGATGCGGTAGAAATCGTGTTTTTTTGTAATTTTGCAGTTGTAAAAAGTTGTTATGAATTTTAGAATACAATACCATATATTTGTTATATTGTTGTTCGCTTTTACTGTTACTACATTTAGAATGCAAGCAAAAGAGCGTTCATCTCGTGCAGAAATAGTAGGAGGATTGGGTACAGTACGTATTGATTCGGCGGGCAATCAGTTCCTTTATAATGTTGATTTTGCTACTTATTTCGATAATCGAGAATATCGTACTCCTTATCAAATACCGCAGACTATATTTTCGTTTAGACTTTCGCCAGAGGTAGGTCTTCGGCTGTTTGATAAGTTGGGCGGAGTACATACTATAAGGGCAGGAGTCCATTATACACAGCCATTGGGTGGTAATTGGCGAGATGTGTCGATTGCTCCTACGGCATATTATCGTTTGGATATCAAAGGCTTTTCGGTTGCATTGGGGGCTATACCTTTTACGCTTCGACAAGAGATACTTCCCGATTGGTTGATGTACGACTCTATAGCTTATGCACATCCCAATATTCAAGGAGCATTATTGTTGTATGCCTCTCGGCATGGAGATGTTGAGTTGATGTGCGATTGGCGAGGAAGTCAGACGGTGGCTCGACGAGAAATGTTCCGTCTTGTGGTTGATGGTTATTACCGCTATCGTTGGCTTTCGGTAGGTGGTTTTGCACAACTCAATCATAAGGCTCGTTATGCTTATCCTCATGCATACGAGGGGGTGTGCGATGATATATATTTAAATCCGCAGGTGGGGGCAGATGTGTCGTCCTATTTGCCATTGGACTCTCTGTCTTTAAGGGTAGGGTATATATTTGGAATGCAGCGTCATAGGGCAATAGGAGAAACAAAATACCCTCAAGGCTTATTAATAGAGTTATACGCATCGTGGCGGTTTATAGGACTAAAGAATGTCTTTTATTATGGTGGCAACCTTATGCCATGGTATGGCGAGTTTGGTGCCGACCTAAATCAAGGTGATCCATTTTATCAATCCACGTTGTACAACCGAACCGATTTGTTCCTTTACTTGTATCGTAATAATTTTGTAAATTGCTATTTCTCGTGGAATTTTCACTACGACTATCACTCTCTCCAACATCAACAGCAGTTAATTGTACGCTTTAGTCTTGATGGATTTCGTGAACAGCGCAAGCTAAAAGGACTTTTTGATAAGTAAATAGTCGGTTTTTGTCGATAAAATTTGATAGTTTCAAAGATATGAGCTAACTTTGCAGTTACAATGGGGATGGGCTTGTCTTTTGCTTTTAAAATGAATTTGTAAATCAATAAAATTATCAATATATGAAAAATTTTTTTTCAGTGAAATTTGTTGCTGTAACATTAAGAGTTGTGTTGATGGCACTGCTCGTTATGCCGCCAATGACCACTATAGTGGCTCAGAAGTCATTAAATAGTTCTCACCAGATGAGTTCTAACTCTAATGGTCCTAAAAAGAATAAGGGAAAAGGAAAGAAAAATTCCGACAATGACGATTTCAAGGCTACTGGTCGAGCTCAGATGATGGTAAAAAAACAGAACTCGAATGAAGCTGCCGAAAAGGCTGCTGCTGCAAAAGCTGCTGCCGATTCTATTAAGGCAGAGTCAGAGCGTAAGGCTGCTATGGCGGCAGGAACATACGTTGATTCGACTATCTACAATCCTATAGATATAAAAGTAGAACTCTCGATGTATAATCAAGCTCCATCATTTCCAGGAGGAACAAGCGAAATGGGACGTTTTATATCGGAAAATATAAATTATCCACGAGCATTAGAAAAAGCTCAAGTTGAGGGTCGTGTAGTGTGTCAGCTAATTATTTCAAGTGAAGGTGAAATACTTGATGTAAATGTGTTCCGAGGTGTACACCCTGCATTAGACACCGAGGCGGTACGTATTATAAAACTGATGCCACATTGGAATCCTGCCAAACTTGATGGTGTGCCTGTTAACTGCAAATACAATTTACCAATGTATATGAGTCCACGATAATGTAGAACATTTGATGGTCGCAAAAACAATTCAGCATCCACATAGAAACAAAATGCTATGTGGATGCTGAATTGATTTTTGAATTGTTTATTATTGTCGGTTTACTATCATATTAATGCCGTGGTGTATTATGCTAAAGTGGTATGAACCATCGCCTTGGAGAACTACACCATCGGTTTCGACTATCATATCGGCAGGGAGTGTAACATCGAATTGGTTGGTTTCGATAGTTTCTGCAAGAGGAAACTCGAAGAGTTTGCCTCGGAACAGATGGCTAAGTCCTGATGGTATTTGAAAAAATGATGGTTGACGGACAGCGGTGACATAAAACAAATTGTCGGTGGGGTCGCCTTGTGTCATAACAAGTCCTCCGCCTGAATATCGGCTGTTGCCTATGGAGAGTGTGAATATGCGGTCGTTGATGTGCTTCTCCTTGCTGACTATATCTATATTTTTCGACTGGTATTGGAAAACAGCTATGATAGCACTTATGTAGTAAACCCAAGCGTGACCGCCAAAAATCTTTTTTAGGTAGTTGGTTTTGTTAACCACAGCAGCATCTATGCCGTAGCCAGCTCCATTGATGAAATATTGAGTACGTTGTTCGCCATTACAGGTGTAGTCAATAGTGCAAATGTCGATTTTTTCGGTCTGTTGGCGTTGTAGTACCTCGGTTATGCTTTTGTTAGTAAGTTTGTTGAGACCGCAGTAGCGCGACCAGTCGTTGCCAGTGCCGTATGGCACAAGTGCCAATGTTACCTTGTCTTTGTCGGGAATGTTAGCTCGGTAAATTCCGTTTACTACCTCGTTAACAGTACCATCGCCTCCAACAATGAGTATTTTGCGAAATCCTGTTTCTACCAATTTTTGTGCTATTTCTATAGCATGTCCAGCATATTCGGTACTCTGGACTGAGAGATGAAGTGATGCACGTTTTAGACTACGATATATATTTATCCATTCTTTGCGTAGTCGTCGTTTGCCTGCTACAGGGTTGACTATTACACCCCATTTGTGACTAAATGTCGGTTGATCCATTAGTAGTTATTATTCAAATAATTTTCTATTTTTTAGGTTGGTTCGAATTCTAATTTATAGAACCTCCCTTAAAGTAAGTGGTCTATGATGCTTAGTGATGCCATAGCTTTTACTACTGCTGTGGCTCGTGGTGCAATGCAAGTGTCGTGTCGCCCTGAGACGTTAACCGAGTATGGTGTGCATTGGTCAGTGATGGTTTGTTGTGTAATTCCAATTGAAGCTACAGGCTTAAAGGCTATACGCATATAAATGTCTTCGCCATTGGATATACCACCAAGTATTCCGCCTGCGTGGTTTGTTGTGAAGTGTGGTTTTTGTCCATTAAAGCTCATCTCGTCGTTCGATTGGCTACCTTGTGTTGATGCGGCACTTATTCCTAAACCATACTCGAAACTTTTGGCAGCCGGTATCGACAACATAGCTTGTGCAAGTGTGGATTGCAGTTTGTCAAATATTGGACTACCTACACCAGCTTTCATTCCTTTGATAACACAGGTTACAGTACCCCCTATACTATCGTGCGATGTAGCTGCATCGTTAATCTCTTGTGCCATTTTTTTCTCTATTTCTGCATCGGGAGTGCGTAGAAGACTATTGTCGGCACGGAGTAAGTCGTAATGTGTGTAGTCAAATGGAAGAGATACACAACCTATCTGATTTACAAAGCAGTAGATGCTTATACCTTTTGTCAAAAGATATTGCTGAGCTATTGCTCCTGCCACTACTCGTGATGCTGTTTCGCGAGCCGAAGCTCTGCCTCCACCACGATAGTCGCGTATGCCATATTTGACATCGTATGTGTAGTCGGCATGTCCAGGACGATATATGTGTTGAATATTCTTATAGTCGTTACTATTGTGTGCCACATTGCGGATAATATATGCAATAGGTGTGCCAAGGGTTCGTCCCTCGAATATGCCCGAGAGAAACTCTACATTGTCAGGTTCGTGTCGTGAGGTACTGCCCATTACAGATGAGGGGTTGCGCAGAGCGAGCTGTTGGCTGATGAAATCGAAATCAACGACCATATTAGCCGGACAACCATCAATAACCCCACCAACGGCAGGACCATGACTTTCGCCAAAAGAGGTGAGTACAAATTTACGACCAAAACTATTCATAGATTGTTATTCCTGTTTGTTATTATGAGTGTTGCTAACGATAGGTTTCGTCAATAATATGCAGAACCTCCCTTTATAAGATTGTCTATTTCAAGAGCTTGAGATAGTAGGCGTTCCATATTACGAAGATTAATCTGATTTGGACCATCGGAAAATGCATTGTCAGGGTTGGGGTGGGTTTCAACAAAAAGTGCATCAATGCCTATTGCCATAGCGGCACGAATTAGATGTGGCACCATTTCGCGATTTCCACCAGTAGAGCCGCCCTGACCTCCTGGCTTTTGTACGCTATGAGTGGCATCGAAAACTATGGGGCAGTTAGTGGCTCGCATTTCGACAAGCGATGTCATATCTACCACAAGGTTGTTGTAGCCAAACGATGTGCCGCGCTCACATATCATAATGCGGTCGTTGCCAGTTGATTGTAATTTTTTCACAACATTGGTCATATCCCAAGGAGCAAGAAATTGCCCTTTTTTTACGTTTACTATCTTACCAGTGTTGGCAGCAGCTGTGAGAAGATCGGTCTGACGGCAAAGAAATGCAGGAATTTGAAGTATATCAGCTACTTGGGCAACTATGGGGCATTGCCACGACTCGTGTACATCGGTAACTATGGGTACATTTATCTCCTTTTTTACTTTGCTAAGTATCTCCAAACCACGCTCCATACCAATACCACGTGGCGAGGATATAGAGGTGCGGTTGGCTTTGTCGAAAGACGACTTGAATATGAAGCCTATATTTAGTCGGTGGCAAATGTCGGCAAGAGTACCTGCTACATCCATAGACATTTGTTCCGACTCTATAGCACACGGACCTGCAAGTAGTGCAAAGCGGTGGTTGTTGCCTATTACTATATCGTTGAGTTGTATCATATTTTATTGAATTAAGTGAGATTGTAAAAACAAGGGTGAGGTTTGAAAACTTTAACTATTTATCCGTAGTTTTTTGTGGTTTTAGTTGCTACGTCCAGTAACTATCTTTTTAATTTCGTTTAGTTTGAGTAGTGCCTCTACTGGAGTGAGATTGTCGATATTAAGTCCTACAATTTCATCGCGTATTGCGGAGAGAACTGGGTCATCGAGTTGGAACATACTTAGTTGTATTCCCTCTCGTGTGGCGGCAGAGGTCATAGCGTTGAGAGGGGAAACCGATTGGCGGTTGTCCGACTCAAGAGTGGCGAGTATTTCGTCGGCACGCTTGGTTATAGAGGGTGGCATACCAGCCATTTTGGCTACGTGTATACCAAAGCTATGTTCGCTACCTCCACGAGCAAGTCGGCGTAAGAAGATTATCTGCTTGTCGACTTCTCGTACTGTTATGTTGTAATTCTTAATGCGAGAATACGACCGTTCCATATCATTAAGTTCGTGATAGTGGGTAGCAAAGAGGGTTTTGGCTTGCGAGCTTATATGCTCGTGAATATATTCTACTATAGCCCACGCTATTGATATGCCATCGTAAGTACTGGTACCACGTCCGAGTTCATCGAAAAGTACAAGACTGCGGTCGGTCATATTGTTGAGAATACTGGCGGCTTCGTTCATCTCTACCATAAATGTGGAGTCGCCTACGCTTAGGTTGTCATTAGCACCTACACGAGTGAATATTTTGTCGACAATACCTATATGTGCTGCTTCGGCTGGTACGTAACAACCAATTTGTGCTATCAGTACTATGAGTGCAGTTTGTCGCAGCAATGCACTTTTACCTGCCATATTGGGTCCGGTAATCATCATTATCTGTTGCCGTTCGTTGTCGAGCATTACATCGTTAGGTACGTATGCTTCGCCTACTGGTAGTTGGCGTTCGATAACAGGGTGTCGCCCTTGCTTTATATCAATAACTAAATCGTCGGCAATAGTGGGGCAGATGTAGCGGTTGGTGTGGCTTATTACTGCAAAACTCAGTAGACAGTCAAGTTGTGCTATTTCGGTACAGTCCACTTGCATTGCCGATATGTATTCTACTATTGCCGATATGAGTTCTGTAAAGATTCGAGTCTCGATAATAGACACCTTTTCTTCGGCACTGAGTATTTTCTCTTCGTAAACTTTCAATTCTTCGGTTATATATCGTTCGGCACTAACGAGGGTTTGTTTTCTAATCCACGTTTCGGGAACACGATCTTTGTACGTGTTGCGCACTTCTATGTAGTAGCCAAATACGTTGTTATAGCTTACCTTTAGACTTGGTATGCCAGTGCGTTCGGCTTCGGTTTGCTGTATGCGGTTTAGGTAGTCTTTGCCGTGCAGAGCTATGTCGCGCAGTTCGTCAAGCTCGGAGTCTACGCCTGCGGCAATGACATTGCCTTTGTTTAGAAGTGCCGGAGGATTGTCGGCAATGGTACTATTAATTTTGTTTTGAAGGAGTTCGCAAGTGTTGAGACGCTCCGATATTTGCGATATAGACGCATTGTCGGCTACCGATTGGCACGCCGTTTTTATGTTTTGAATAGCACGAAGGGCAACGCTTAATTGTGTTACCTCACGAGGTGAGATACGTCCCACCGCAGCCTTACTTAGTATACGTTCGAGATCGCCTATATTGTTTAGGTTTTCTTTCAAGCAATCTTGAAACTCGGTATTGCGAAACATAAGTGTTACCACCGATTGGCGGTCTTCAATAGCTTTCTTATCTTTTAGGGGAAATAGTATCCAACGGCGGAGCATACGTCCACCCATAGGAGTTGTGGTGCGGTCGAGGGTTTGACACAGGGTGTGACTTTCGGCTTGAATGCCGCCAATAAGTTCGAGATTACGAATGGTAAATTGGTCCATCCATACGTAGCGGTCGTTTTCGATACGTTGGATATTGGTTATATGACTTACGCTGTTGTGGTAAGTTTGGTCAAGGTAGACGAGTATAGCCCCTGCTGCTGTAAGACCCAAACGTAAATCGTTTACACCAAAGCCTTTTAAGTTTTTTACATTAAAATGTTTGAGTAGCCTTTCGTATGCCGACTCGTAAGTAAATACCCAGTCGGGCATAGGTTGGAGTAGGTATTTGCCTGTGAAGAGGTCGAGTACTTCGGAGCGTTGGTCTGCCATGTAGAGCAACTCTTTTGGAGCAAAGGAGTTGATAATTTTTTCGGCATATTCGGCATTGCCCTCTGTAAGAAGAAATTCGCCAGTGGATATGTCGAGGAAACTAAGTCCTATACCTTGACGTGTGAGGTGTACAGAGGCGAGAAAGTTGTTTTCGTTTACTTCGAGTACATTGTCATTGGTGCTAACACCAGGGGTTACAAGCTCGGTAATGCCACGTTTAACAAGTCCTTTGGCTGTTTTAGGGTCTTCTAATTGGTCGCAAATGGCAACACGAAGTCCTTGGCGGACAAGTTTAGGCAGATAGGTGTCTAGTGCGTGGTGTGGAAAACCTGCAAGCTCTACATATTGTGCTGCTCCATTGGCACGACGAGTTAGAGTTATACCAAGTATTTCGCTGGCACGGATAGCATCTTCGGAAAATGTTTCATAGAAGTCTCCAACACGGAAAAGAAGTATGGCATCAGGGTATTTGCTCTTGATGTCAAAGTATTGTCTCATTAGTGGAGTTTCTACAGGTTTTGTCATAATGGAAGATGATATTGAGTGTGAATGTGATTGAGAATGCGAGAATGGTATGTCAACGTTTTGAAAGTCATTAACTGTTTGTTTTCAACTTGTTTTTATACATTCTCGATAAGTGCTACTGCGTATGCCGATATGCCTTGCTCTTGACCAACAAAACCAAGACGTTCGGTAGTGGTGGCTTTAATATTAAGGTCAGAGGTTGGTATATCCATACATTCCGATAAGGTGTCTATCATTTGTGGAATGTGTGGGTTAAGTTTGGGGCGTTGTGCGCAAATGGTAGCATCGATATTGCCTATTGTGTAGCCTTTTTCTCTGATGAGAGCTACAGTCCGACGAAGTAGTATCTGGCTATCTATTCCTTCAAACTCGTCAGATGTGTCTGGAAAATGGAAACCTATGTCACGTAGAGCAGCTGCACCGAGTAGAGCATCGCAAATGGCGTGTATAAGAACATCGGCATCGGAATGCCCAAGTAAACCAACAGTATGTGGTATCTCTACACCTCCGAGTATGAGTTTGCGACCTTCGGTCAAGCGATGGACATCGTAGCCCATTCCTATGCGAGTATTTGCCATATTTTTGCAAGATAAGGACGAAGACCATAACAAGTCTTCGTCCTTAGATTATTTCAATTTGATAGGAAATTTATAAAATTCCAACTATATGAGTTATTATTTTTTACGGTCGGCAAGAGCTTTAATTCCGTCTACATCAAATGAGAGAGAAAAGCGAAGTGTCTGGTCGAGAGGGTTGTTTTGAGCAAGAGAAATAACGTAGCCTACATCGAGTTTGAATGCTGAAAGTTTAAAACCAGCACCAACAGTAAAGTATTTACGATTACCTTTGTCGCGAGCCTCGTTGCTATAACCAAAGCGACCGAAGAATTGTTCGTTGTAAGCATATTCTAAACCGGCAGCCCAGTTAATTTCGCGCATCTCTTCGGCAGCACCTCCAGGAGCATCGCACCATGACCAAGCAAGACCTTTCATTGACGAAATATCGTTGTATTGTGCTGGCGACATAGCCCATGTAGACTCATCGTTAGCATCGAAACCTTCAGTGAAACGAGAGTAACGCGAAGGAACCATCATTTTGTTAGCTTCGAGAGAGATAAGCAGACGATTGTACTTGTCGAATGGAATTTGATAGCCTACACCTAAGCGGAGGTTGAGTGGCAAGAAGTTGAAGTTGTCGCCCTTGTCGTATGTAATACGAGTACCAATGTTAGAAATGTTGAAACCAAACATAAAACGAGAAGTACCAGTTTTGATGTCGATAGGCAAATTGTAGTAACCATTAATGTCGGCAGCAAATGCGTAACCAGTGTAGTAGTTAGCATCGGTTTTTGCGCTAAGGTCAGATGCTACAAGGCGAAGAACAACACCCATAGAGAAGTTTTCGGTGAGAATACGCGAATATCCAAGATCAAAAGCCAATTCGTAAGGATTTGCAGAAACACCTATAGCATCGGCACTTTCACGAAGAATTACTTCACCCAATGAGAAGAAACGAAGCGATGCACTGATAGTACCAGCCATTTTGCTTGGAGTGTAGTATCCTGAAACGTAAGCAAGGTTAATGTCGTTAACACCTAAGCTACGAAGCCATGGAGTATACGAAATGGCAAATCCTGCGCTACTTTCGTTTTGAGCATATTTCGATGAGTTCCAATACTGCGAGTTGATGTCTGAATTGGTAGCAACACCTACGTCACCCATACCACCAGCACCTGCATCTGGACAGATAGAGAGCGAAGGTACTCCAGTAATCAGAGGATTGAGCAAAGCACTTTCATTTTGGTTTTGTGCAAATGTTGTCAGTGATGCACATAGTACGATGACAGACAAAAGAGTTTTTTTCATACGATGATTATAATTTGTTTTTGTGTTTGATTATTTCGTTTGTTGTTATTAAGGGAGGTTCTATAAATTCACTTTATTGAAAATATAATTCTGATTAATAATTCTCCTGCGTGCTTTTTGATTTTTATACAGCATATTTTTCTTTTAATCTCAATCACATAGCCCGCTATGCTCTTTCGATTTAAAAGCAAAATCTGCTCGTCTAAAAATCAAAAAACCGTGCAAGTTAATTTATAGAACCTCCCTAAAATAGTTTTAGAGTTAATCTGCGACTTTTAGAACTTTTATATTTGTTTTTATGGATAATACACCACTTGTAAAAACGTTGATTAAAGTATATTATTGCTTACGAACAAGTATTTTGGCTGTTTTTTTGTCTTTCTTGCCATTGGTATCAACTATTACTGCTTTTACTAAATATAGTCCATCGTTTATGCCTATACTACTATCGTTTGTGTTCCAAGGTATGGTTATTCGATTGTCAGCCGAGGTTACATAATTGCCATAGTTTGTCCAAACCATTTGTCCTGCAAAATTGTAGATAAATACATTTATTTCGGCAGGTTGATTGGGGCGGTCGTTTTCAATAACAATATGGGCTATGTCCTTAACAGGATTGGGGTATACGTACAGGTTGTCGACTGACGGAGCAAGACCCTCTACTACTTCAAATTGGAGTTCTGCCGACGATGAGTTGTTTTGCATATCCCATACTCTGAAATAGAGTGAGTGTTTGCCTGGCGTTAGCCCTGATAGCTGATACTGAATGCGCCCTTGAGTAAAGCTGTTCATTACCGACTCGTAATACGAGTTGAGTATATATTCTTGTTTTGGGTCGTTATCTAATTTTAGTATTATGTCGTGTCCAAAACCAGTGCCAATAGTGTTAATGCCGCTTAGGTCTGCTATGTTGGCTACAAAAAGTGGATTTTCGTTTACTTTGTCGCCATTGACAAATTTGGTAGAATTTAAGTATAGCTGTATGTCTGGACCATCGGTTTCCCACTGTATATTGGTGTTTTCACCCCCGATAACTACATTTTCGCAATTACCATTACCCGCGTATCCTTGTGTAGGGTCTGCGGCATAAAGGATTATGCTTCCAGTGCCAAAATTGTATTTAATATCTTTAGGAACAATAAATTGCAACTCAAATCGTCCATTTACAACAGATGTCTTACCTGTAAAAATAGGACTTGAACGATAGGTATATGTAAAAGGTTTACTGTCTGCATCGTTACATAATGTGTTGAACTGTTGTAATTTGTCGAACACTTTTATCTCTACTATGCCATTGAACGATTTGTCAACTAAGTGCGCATTTGCCATTTTGTTGGCAACATACCCTTTTATGGTGGTAAAACTCAAAGCTCCAATAGTATCTATTTGTTCGTTGATGTCGTTACCATTTATTGTATCAACAACCACTTGATGCGAAGTGGAGTAGTTAAGCCTTATTGCTGGGTCGCCGAGTATAAAGTAACTCATACGATTAGAGTCGCCTTTTTTAGCTCGTTGGTTTTTTGCCAATCGTAGAGCTTCGCCAATAGTGTTTATTTGTCCAACGTTAGACCTGTCTTGACGAAGTATCTCTTTCGATAGTTCAAGTAGAAGAAGTTCATTTTCACGTGCCAACACTGTGCGAGCTGTCGATATTAATGCTACAGCACCGCCATTGGCATGAGTGAGTAGTTTTTCGCCAGCCGATTCAAGAAAATGGTCGAAACGTGAGAAATTACATGTGCCAGTAATCCATAAAGCGAGACGTTGATTATACATGTCGTCTATCTCTTCGAGGGTGAGCATGCGTTCGTCTGCCCAGCCGCTAAAGCCTCCATGCCCCATATAGTTAATCATCAACACTCCCGAATGTATATAGTCTTGAAACTCTTTCTTTAGTATAGGGTACGATGCACCCGAGGCAGTTGCCTCTTGCTTATAGGAGTCGAAGTATAGTTTTCTTGTAAGAAATGATGGGTTTAGCGACTGTGTGAGATTGCATATTGTATCGGCACTAACCACGTGAATGTTGTTGTCGCCATCGTCGGCTAAAAATATTCCTTGATTAGTCCACGCACCAAGGTCGTCGTTTTGCATATACCTTATTGTCTTGTCTACTACTGCTTTGGCTTGACTAATGGTGTATGCTGGTATTCGTCCTACGGCTATATCCATATCTTCCGCAACGATAAGTCTGCCATCAGCATCGTCAAGAAAACAGAAGTAGTCATCAGAGGTATACGATGATGTTTCGGAGTATGACTCGGAAGACTGGTAAGTAAGTAGGCGGTATATCTCTTTGTCGGTATTGGCTTTGAGAATTTGACGATTGTCGAACGAGCCGTCGCCAAAGAGTAGCAGATATTTTGGAGCTAAATCTGCAGAGGTGGCTCTGTCGTAAAACATTTTCATAAATCGTCGGTATGCTGTGGCATCGGGTGTGCCTGACGAAAATTCGTTGTAGACACTCTTTGCATCAACAACCAATACCGATAACCCATCTATCTGTGTGTGTGCTTGTGCCAATCGTTGTGCTTCGGGTATAAAGTCGGTATGCGAAATTATTACCATATCTACTTGACTTGAAGCGTGCAAATTCTGATTGGCTATTGTACCTACGACAGTAGGTGTTGGGTATGTGTCTGCCTTGGTGTCAAACGCTATATACTCGGTATAATTAAAAACTTTGTCGGTAAAAGTAAGCTTATTACCAATTTGGTTTGTAGATAAAGCTTTGACTTTTGTTTTATCTGTAATGTCCCACACTTTAACATTACTACCTGCATTGTCAACGCAAAAGGTGTATGTGCTGTTGGTTTGACCAATTTTGTAGGTATAGCTGAATGGGAGATTTGCTTGCGGCTGTTTTATGAGTTTGCGTTGTGTTTCTAATACAAAATAGTCGAGGTAAGCAAGGTTTTGAGACGAACTATATGTGAGTGAAACTTTTATGTTGTCGCTCTGTTGCGCAAACGTTGCTTTGTTGTCTACCTTTGTTAATTTGTAGTTACCAGTGCAAGCCGGAAGTTTAAAGTTGTCTAATGTATTGTTGTTTACCTTCACCTCTAATGTTTGGTCGGACGTGGCATTGTGAGCTGCATTAACCTGAATTTTACCATCACTGCCCACTACAACGTTTGGTATATTAACGTTGAAAGTGTGTGTTAGTTTGTTAGCATTAAACTCTTCGTTGAGATATATTTTGCCCGATGATATTGCGTTTATTCGGTCGGTTTCGTGCAGATAGTGGTCGTGATAGGTGGTTATGGTGTCGTTAGCAGAGGCGGCTGCGGTGTTTTTGGTAGAGATGGCAGGGGCAACACCATTGTCGCAAGAGACGAAATAGTAGCCGTAATGCGAGTAGGAATTTATAGTATGCTTATAGATTTTAGCCGTTTTGTCGTATGTCCAAGAGATTGGACCTTGAGCATAAAATAGAATGTAGTCGCCTGCGGAAAAGACATTATCACTGCCATTTTCCATATAAATGTCAACGGGTGGTAGGTCGTCGATATATGGATTGCTGAAGTTTTCGGATAACATAGCCCCGCCATAACCATAAATTCTGACATTTTGTGGCGATGAGAAACCCATATTTACCAATTGCTCGTATGTGATTTTGTGTATTCCGCTTTCGGCAACTTGTATTTTTACCCATCGTCCGCTACTGAGGACTGAGTTTTCAGCATAGCGTCCTGTTGGGGCTGCACCAAACGACAAACTGCTGATATTGTTTGCGTTAATGGCAATCGGATAGATGCTAATAGCAAAAAATATCAGAGTAGTAATGAATGTATATAGATACTTATGTTGCAAAGTGATTAATAGGTTCTGCTATTATTAAGGAGTAGTGTTTTGACTTTAGCATAACAAGATACAAAGATATTTATTTTGTTTGAATTAGCAAAATTTAATTAGCAAAAATTGCACCAAAAATTGCGTCCGAAATGTTTCCTATCTTAGCACACCGCACAAATAGTGAGAATTTAAAATAAAAACGATGCGTAGTACAATATTTTTGCACTACGCATCGTCAAATTTATGTGGGTAATGACACATTATAGACTTGAATTCATCAGTTAATAAAAAGCGTTTTTCAAAAACTCAATCTATTTTCGACAACAAAAGTATGAACAAAAATAATACTTGTCAATTGTCCCAAAGTATTATTTTTATGATGTATGTTTCTATATAGTATATATTGTTAATTGTCTGTTGTGTAATTTGTTAGCTTTTTATTATTTTGTTTGTTAAAATATTTCTTGAGACATCTGGTATGCTCTTATTAGGCGGAGGTCATCGAATGATATGGAGCCACCAAAGAGTTCGAAGAGTTCGGTATTGGATTGCTCGGGTTTTTGTAATAACTCTGTCATTACTTGTTGCAATGTATCTTCCGATACGAACTGTTGTACCATTACTCTCTTTTCGTGTATAAGTTTGGCAGCATGGTTGTATATGGTAGAGGGGGTGAGTGAGCGTTGCTTAGCTACATCTTCGATGTTTAGCCCCTCTTTGAATAGTTCTAATGTTTGGTCAATGGTGTTTGTTTTGGGTATTGAGGGTTCTGTGTCGGCATGTTTCTTATCTATTTTATCTTTTTTCGTGTTGTTAATTTTATCTTTTTCAGTGTTTTTTTTCTCGGAAACTATGTGTGTGTTATCGGTGTTTTCTTCGGCTGAAAAATTTATAGCCGATTGTGTGTCGAGGTCAATACCTACCTCATCGCAGTATTGACTGATTATTTCCAATACTATATTGCCATATTTCGATACTTTTACATTGCCAAACCCTTTTATTTTAATGAGTTGGTTAGCATTATATGGTAATTTATTTGATAGCTCTACCAATGTGGCATTGGAGAATACGGTATATACTGGTAGGTCGTGTTCTTTGCAAAAATGGTTGCGCCAATATGCCAGTCGGGAGTAGAGTACCGGGTGGTCGGTTTTTAGAAGTTTTACCTCTTTGTCGGCTACGTATGCTTTGACGTGAAATTTTGGGGTAACGATGCTCTGTTTTGTTGCAAATATGTTGGTAACTGACATATCGTCAGCCACTGCCGTTATTATACCTTTGAGCCGATAGGTAGTTTCAAATATGGTTTTTAGTCGCTCGGTGTAATCTTGTGCTTCGGTCTTACTCTCTGTGGTTGCTGGCGACGACTCTATGAGTGCTATGATGTCGGTTAGTTGCTCAACATAGTACCCCGATGCTGCCCTCACTCTCTCTTGTATGCGAGCTGTTTCGTTTTTGTGGTCAAATCCTCTGAGTTGCGACTGAAAACGCAGGGCTACAGAGTATAAATTGGATACTTGAGTTTTAAGGCTTTCGACAAAGGGATTGGTCTCTTCGTTAAAGTCGGCTATAATTTTCGATATGTAATTGTAGAAAGCAGTGGTTTGGCTCATAAGCTCTTCCATCGAAAAGAGCCTTAAAAGTAGCAGTACGGAGTATTGTTGTTTGAATATCTCTACTTGTGCTTCGAGTTCGGTATTAGGTAGACGATTTTCGCCATATTGTACTATGTTGGGGTCGACAGTCAAAGAGTGTGGATTAATGGGCGAGGTAAGTATTATGCCATCTAAAGAACGGCAGCGCGATAGTGCTACGTATACCTGCCCCGAGGCAAATGCTGCACCTGCATCTATTACCACACGGTCGAATGTTAGACCCTGACTTTTGTGGATTGTTATAGCCCAAGCCAGTCTGAGAGGGTATTGGGTGAATGATCCTAATAGTTTTTCTTCTATCTTGTTGCCTTCATGATTTAGGGTGTACGACTTATTTTCCCACACTTCGTGAGCTACAAGTATAGGGTCGGTTTCGCCATCGCAAGTTACCCATATTTCATCATCGGTAAGGTCGGTTATTGTACCAATTTTGCCATTGTAGTAGCGACGAGGTTGCGACATATCGTTAGCTATAAACATAACTTTTGCACCCTCTTTGAGTTGCAATTCGAGGTCGGTGGGGTAGCATTTTTCGGGAAATTCGTCCTTTACCCTTGCTGTGAAATTGAAGTAAGGTGCATCGATTTTTGAAATCTCATCGTTATTGATGGCATCGGCAGAGGCGTTGTGGGTGGTAAGGGTTATGTATCCATCGCCTTTAGTGGCACGAAAACCTGCTTTGTAGCGCATATTGAGTAGCTGTAGCGTGTCGGGCGAGAGCTGATTGTTGCGTACTTCGTTTAGCAGATTTATAAATTGAAGATTTGTCTGACGAAATATTTTGTCAAGTTCGATATAAATTGGTGGTTGCTCTATTACTGCTTGCGAATGAAAGAAATATGGCGATTTGTAGTATTGGCGTAGCAGTTCCCACTCTTCACCCACGCACACTGGTGGCAACTGATACATATCGCCTATATACACCACTTGTACACCGCCAAAAGGTTCGTTAAATCGGAAGCGGTAGTGACGAAGTATGGTGTCGACAGCATCGAGTAAATCGGCACGTACCATTGAAATTTCGTCAATGATAAGAAGTTCCAATTCGCGAAGTAGTTTTCTGCGGACTGCCGACATCTGTTGGTTGGCTATAAGATGATGTCGTCCTTCGTTGGTTGGTATGAATGGTGAGAATGGTAGTTGAAATAGCGAATGTATGGTAGTACCCTCGGCATTTATGGCTGCTACTCCTGTTGGCGCAACTATGGCTGTTTGTTTCAATGCTCCCTCTTTAATATGGCGTAGCAATGTGGTTTTGCCCGAACCTGCTTTACCAGTGATAAATACAGAGCAGTCGGTATGCTGAATAAATTCTTCCGCTATTTCATATACAGAGGTCATAGTAGTGGGGGAGTGTTTAGTAGTGTTTTTCTAATCGGTTGTAGCAGTGGCGACATATAGGTTCGTATTTGTCGGTTTCGCCTATTAGTACTTGACTTTCGCCCTCTACAAGTCGGTGTGAGATATATGCCGGTGCTCCGCAATGCACACATACAGCGTGTACTTTGGTTACATCGTCGGCTATAGCCATTAGTGCTGGCATCGGTCCAAAGGGCGTGCCGCGGAAGTCGATGTCCAATCCTGCTATTATTACACGATATCCATCGTCTGCCAATTGGCGACACACCTCAACTATTCCGTGGTCGAAAAATTGCGCTTCGTCTATGCCTATTACATCTACATCGTTGGATAACAATAATATACTTGCCGACGATTCTATGGGTGTTGATGGTATACTATGGTGGTCGTGGCTTACTACATCAGTATCAGAATAGCGCACATCAATGCAAGGTTTGAATATTTCTACTCTCTGTTTGGCAAATTGAGCTCGCTTTAGGCGGCGAATTAGTTCTTCGGTTTTTCCCGAAAACATCGACCCACATATTACCTCAATACTTCCTCGGTGGGGAGAGGTGCAATTTGATGATTCAAAAAAATACATCTATATTTCTTGGTTTAACTTATTTGTTGTACTTTTGTATCTCAATGTTGTAGTTACTACTATGCCGTACTGCATCAATGTATCAGTTCGTTATATAATTGGCATTGTAGAACTTTACACGTTTTGCAAAGTTAAGATTTTTTTTTTGCCTATAACTCATATTATCTCACTATTTTATGGATAAACATATTCTGTTGGCTCTCATTACTAAGGATATCAACGATTTGAGCCAGATTTTTTCCAATATAACTACTCCTAATTCTGTTCCTGTCGAAGTAGTCAATATAGCATTGTCTAAAATGGGCGATTTGGCTACTAACATTCAAAATCTTTCGGAACCAAATGCTGAAGTGGAGGAAACTGTAGCTGATAATAGTTGTCGTGACGAATTAATGTTGTATGTTGACGAGCGTCTTGCAACAATTTCAACATTGTCGCAAGACGATGTGGTAAACGTTTTTAATGGATTTGCAGAGCAGTTAACTGCCGAAATAAAGAGTTCGCTTGCCGAAACTACTATTTCAAAAGAGGATTTGTCGCTTAAAGAGACTACATTACGAAGCGAAGTTGCAAATGCCAATAGCACTATATACGATTATGTGAAGAGTACCATTGGAGAGTTGACCACTTCGCTACAGTCGGCTGTTACACGGATAGAGAGCCTTGGTGATGTTGTAAGTATGTTGTCGCAAAAAGTAAATGAGCTTGCCGAATTGCCTCGCATTGAAAAAGTAGTGGAGAAACAAGTAGTTGTTCAGAAACAAGAAGAACCTATTATTGTGGAAGAAAAACAAGTTGAGCCTACTATTCAATTAGTGGAAGAGGATAAAACAGAAGAACATTTTGCTGATAGTTGTGTTGAAGAACAGACGGAGAAAGTTATCGCAGAAGAACCTCAACCATTGCAGCAGTTTGATAAAACCGAAGAACCGACTATTGCCGAAATCGCTGCAACTCCAGTTACTACTGTTGCCGACACTATAAAAACTACAGAGTCAATTCTCGACAAACTCTCTCACCGAGTTGACCATTCGCTGGCTTCTACTCTCAACAACAAGAAGATTGACGATCTTAAGTCGGCTATCTCCATTGCCGATCGTTTCCGCTTTCAGAGAGAATTGTTTGGTGGCGATGGGGAGAAGATGAACAAGACTATTACCATTCTTAACGCTTCGCAAAGTTTTGAAGAGGCAGAAGAGGCTTTGTACAAAAATATCAATATCGATGAAGGTAATGCTACTTTAGCCGACTTTGTGCAGTTGTTACATCGTAGATTTATTTAGAATTTATGTCGCCCAAATTATATGTCATACCCACACCAGTGGGCAATCTCGATGATATTACCTATCGTGCATTGCGCTTGTTAAAAGAGGTAGATTTGGTGTTAGCAGAAGATACTCGTACCTCGTCTATCCTTTTCAAGCACTTCGGAATTGCTACACCAATGATTTCACATCATAAGTTTAATGAGCATGCCACTGTAGCTCGTGTTGCCGACCGCATAGAGGCAGGCGAAACTGTAGCTCTTATTTCCGATGCTGGTACTCCTGCCGTCTCCGATCCTGGTTTCTTGCTTGTTAGAGAGTGTGTACGTCGAGGTATTGTGGTAGAATGTTTACCTGGTGCTACAGCTTTTGTGCCAGCCTTAGTTAATTCGGGTTTGCCAACAGACCGCTTCTGTTTCGAGGGTTTTTTGCCACAGAAAAAAGGTCGCCAAACAAAAATCAATGCTCTTGCTACCGAGTCACGTACTATGATTTTTTATGAATCGCCTTTCCGTGTGGTAAAAACCTTAACAGCTTTAGCCGAGGCTTTTGGTGCTGACCGATATGCATCGGTTTCACGTGAGATATCTAAGTTACACGAGCAAACAGTTCGTGGTACACTATCATCGTTAGCTACACACTTTACAGCAAATGCCCCTAAGGGCGAGTTTGTAATTGTTGTTGCAGGTGCAGACTATACCCCTAATCAAGTAAATTTGCCTGACTCTATGTCGGAAATTGAAGACTAATCGCATACCACCACCAATACTAATCTATAAAATCAATCGCTATGAAATCCAACAAATTTATTAAAAAAGCAGCTATTACTCCTATCTTGGCACTTGCTTTTGTGTCTTGTACAGTTTATTCCGAACGCGATCGCTTGCAGGAACAAAACGATTCACTACTTGTTACTCAACATCAGTTGGAGAGCGAGATAGACAACTATTTCGAAACACTTATCGATATATCCAATAACCTCGATCGTGTTAAACAACTCGAAGGCATTATTTCGCAAGGAACTAACGAGGGGGTTGACCAAGACCCAACTTCGTCAATAAGCGATAATATTAATCTCATATCGCAAATTATCTCCGAAAACAATAAAAAGATTGCTGAACTCTCTAAGAAATACAAAAATAGCACACTTCGCATAACTCAATTGGAAAAGACAATTGCTGCTTTGACTTCGGACAACGAACGTCTTACCGCTGAAATCAATTCTATGATTGGTCAGTTGTCCGAACGAGATCAAATCATTGCATCTCAAAGTCTTTCTATTGCTGCTCTTAATGATTCTACTTATCATCTGACCAACAAAATGCAGTCGGCAGAGCGGCAATTAGACAATCAAGATGAGCTGATTAATACGGCTTGGTACGTATTTGGTACTTCGCGCGAATTAAAAGCTCAAGGCATTATTGCTAAATATGGTACTGCTACAAAGACATTATTAAAAGGAGAGTTTAACAAAGATTATTTCGTAAAAATAGATATTCGCAATGTCAGCGAAATTCCACTCTATTCTCGTCGTGCAAAATTACTCACCACTCACCCCGCCGACTCCTACATTCTCGAAAAGACTGACGGCTTATACACACTTCGCATCACCGACACTGCCGACTTTTGGAGCGTATCTCGCTACTTAGTCATCGACATAGACTGATAGTGATCTGACTATATGTTATAGTACATAAAATCACCATCTATGTTTTATTGAAAGCATTGGTGGTGATTTTATGGTGATTTTATTCACATTATCTTTTGCTATATTGTATTTATTTTATACATTTGCACTCGTGAAAACATTTTTATATTGTCGTTGATATTTATGAACTATTGGCTATTTTTTGTAATAATTTATGTTTTTAAAAATAATTTGTTGGGGGGGGGTAAGTCCCTATATTTCAACACTTTAGCCGATAGGCTGTTTGCAGTATTTCTTTTTTGTGTAATATCTAATGTCGTTTGTGCGCAAGGTATTACTGTTTCTGTTTCTCCTTCATCAAATGTTTGTCCTTCTTCGCAGATTTCGTTTTCTGCTAATGTCTCTTTCCCTGACGAACATTTCTTATATCACTGGTTCAATTCTGACAATGGTGTTTCTTTCAATGAAATATCATCTGCCACATCTTCTTCACTAACTCTCGTTAGTGTTTCTTATTCTCAATACTTTTATTGTTCACTTACTGCTGACGCAACCGATTCTACAGAGTCGGTCACTTACTATTCCGACACGGTTTTCGTTTCAGTTTATGAAGACTTGAAGGCAGGCACTATCGCCTCAGAACAAACTATCTGTTATAATACCATTCCTGACGAACTATCTTTTACTACTATGCCAACAGGCGGTGATGGCAGTTATATTTATCAGTGGCAACAATCAACAAATAATAACGAGTTTACTGACATCACCGCAGCTACCGCCCTCACTTACCAACCATCGGCACTTACCGCTACCACCTATTATCGTGTAAAGGTAACAAATAAGTGTACAACCAAATGTACCGAAGCGGTAACAATTACTGTCCGTCCCGACATTACAG
>X285_Short_beaked_Echidna__coassemble_417_pt1 | contig 34023 bp, 26 predicted proteins | sample X285_Short_beaked_Echidna__metabat2_high_PE_005 | metagenome-assembled genome bin X285_Short_beaked_Echidna
TATTGATTTTCAAGTACTTATAAACTTTTGCTTAGGCAAAATTTATTTTTGCTTAAGCAAAATCAAAATGGTAATTTATTGAAAATTGGCAAAAACTATCACTGATTTTCAATGAGTTATAGATTTTTGCTTAGGCAAATTTGGAATTTGCCTAAGCAAAAGTTTATAAATTGCTATTATTCAGCGTTTTAGCGTTTTGCTTAGACAAAAACATAGTGCCGATTTATTTTGCTTAGGCAAATTTGCATTTTGCTTTTATTGATTTTCAAGTACTTATAAACTTTTGCTTAGGCAAAATTTATTTTTGCTTAGGCAAATATATAGGCTCATCCACATCATCCAGGGAGAGCTTCAATAGATCCAGCACCTTTCGATTTGCTTTGTCTATAGGATCCCAGGATTTGCGTATATAAATGTCCGTTACTCTCATACTATCATCAACGTGATTAAGGGCTGTGTGTACGGTGTACTTATCCACTCCAGCATCATTAGTAGCTATGGTAGCCCAGGAGTGCCTGGCAGCATAAAACTCCAGATCATCTATACCAAGTAAATTTCCAATCTTTTTAAGCCCCTTGTTAATGGCAGCACTCAACGTATCCATACTGGAGTACATCTTATAGAACTTGAAAACACGCTCACCAGTAGGATCCCTATACTTATCAACCAAAGCCTGGATCTCTGGCTCAATCTTAATAGAAATCTCTGCTTTATCTATACGCCTCTCTCTGGTTTTCGTTCTCTGGTAGGTTATTCTGCCGTTCTTGCAGTCGGTACAGGTGTATAGATCTACAGCGTTCATACCGATAAGGCAAAAACTCAACAGGAATATATCTTTTGCAAAGTTGTACCTATTGGTACCAGGTTGCATAATCATTGAGTAATCCAGTTTTGATATTGCCTGGATCTGCTCAACTGTCAAAGCTCTTTTCCTGGAAGCTGGCAGCTTTGGAAAATCAATGTGGGAGAAAGGAGAGTTCGGAATCCTTATTATACCAGCATCCTCATCGTTAAACTCTCTTTTAGCTCTATTATGGATAGCCCTCATTCGGTTTAGGTAGTTATGGGTTACATATCCCCTGGTAACATTCGGTTGCTCACCGATCCACTTAGCCCAATCCTGGAGAAACTTAACCGTAATCTCGGAGATCATCACCTTATCCCTGCCCACAAACTTTACCAGGGAATTTATGGCGCAAACATAAGTGGCAGCATTTCCAGTATGCCCAGAGGCTTTCATTTTCTCAATCTCTTTCCAGGTGTATGCAACTATATCCAGCTCAAATTTTTCATCCTGGTTGGTTGTAATCAGATCCACCACTTGCTCCACCGTCATAGTTTTAAGTCTTTCGCCTACCTTATCACAGATGGAGCGATACTTGCGTATTAGCTCATCCGTCAGATCTATGTACTTTTTATTACGGAGCTTTAGCGACCTGGTAAGATCATCCTTAGTAACATACCAAACTGTAGCCAGATACTTTTTTCTCTGGTTATGGGTAACTCTTATTTTTATGTTATATGTCCCATCCCCTTTGCGTTGGTGGGCATAAACCTCAGCCTTAAATGTAGCCATTTTGCTTTCTGTAGAATTATTGTAGAACTTTTCACAGCAAAGTTAACCATTTTTTGTGGAATTTGCTGTAAAGAAAAAGCCCAACCTTATTTGGCTGGGCTAAAAAAGTAGCTCCGATGGGAATCGAACCCATATTTTAGGTTTAGGAAACCCACGTTCTATCCGTTGAACTACAGAGCCTTACATTATGTTTGCTACTTTTTATAAATCAATTTGCCTTTTAGTCCTACTGGATTACCCATTTCAGCAGAATAGCTGTTTAGGAAACTTCTATTCTATCCGTTGAACTACAGGAGCTTTCATAAAAAAGTTTAGAGAATATTTCATTTAAGAGATACAACTCTAAACTTCTTTATTATGTTGTTAGTGACGTCCCTTGCTATTGCTTTTGCGTTGTTGCTCGGCTTGTTGGCGAATAGCTTGTTGCTGAGCGCGCTGCGCTTCTTCAAGTCGCTGCATAAATTTCGACTTCTTTTGTTGTTTTGGTTGCTTTGCATTGAGTTTAGCAAGCAACTTGTCCTCTTTTACAAATAAACGGAAGAGATATGTTTGTCCGATAGTGATAAGAAGCGATACAAAATAGTAGTACGAAAGTCCGGATGCATAGTTATTGAACATAAACATAAACATAACGGGCATAAAGTACATCATCCATTTCATCATTCCTGCTCCCGGTTGGTCGGTAGCAGCGTTCGACGACATATTAATTTTGGTATAAAGTATATTGGTTACTGTCATTAAAAGACAGAAGAGCGATATATGGTTGCCAAAATATGGGGTTATAAATGGTATGTAAGTATCCCATGACACTATGGCATCGTACGAGGAGAGGTCTTTAGCCCACAAGAAACTTTGACCGCGTAGTTCAAATGCCGTTGGAAAGAAGCTAAACATAGCAAACAATATAGGCATTTGAAATAGCATTGGCAAGCAACCACTCATAGGACTAATACCTGCTCGTTGATAGAGCGACATAGTAGCCTGTTGGCGTTCCATAGCTTTTTCGGCTGGTATACGAGCATTGATAGCATCGATCTCTGGTTTCAAAGCACGCATTTTTGCCGATGACATATACGATTTGTATGTGAATGGAAATATCACAAGTTTAATAACGATAGTCATCAAAAGGATAATGATACCATAGTTGCTAATGAAACGACCGAAGAAGTTGAACATTGGGATAATTACTCCTGTTGATATCCAACGGAATAGTTTCCAACCCATAGGTATAATGTGCTGAAGATGCAGCTTGTTTTCGCCATTCAGATAGTGGTCGTAACTACGAAGTGTACTATATTGGTTAGGACCATAATAAGTGTGTAGTGTTGTAGGAGTAGCACCGGTAGGGTCGAAATCGACAGAGGCTTCCATCGAGTGACGTTTAATATACTCGGAGCGGTCGGGCATAGTCTCGGTCTTAACACGAGCTGAGGTAAATGCCTGATCGGCAATAGTAATAGTGCTAAAGAAGTGGTCTTTAAATGCCACCCAACGTATACGTCCAGCAAGGTCTTTGGCTGCATTGCCTGCTTCGGAAAGGCTCTCCATATCATCGGCAACATACTTGTAATTTAGTGTAGCGTAGCGACTTTCAAATTTACGTCCTTTCTCGTTTTGTCGTATAAGGTTACTCCACTCCATATCTAACGCATGAACAGTGGGCGAGAGGTACTTATCTAAATTATGCGCCACAATATCGGTACGAGTCATATAGTCGTCGTTTGGCAAGGTATAAATCATATCGAGCCAAGCGTTACTATCGACCATCATACGCATACGCACCACTTGTGTGCTGTCGGTAGCGGTAACAGTAGGTGTAAAATAGAGGTTCGAGGTGTTAAGTACACGATTGTCGCGTGTAAAGAGGGTGTAGTTCAGGTGGCTTTCGTCCTTTTGAAAAAGATGAAGAGGAAGAGAGTCGAAACGCATATAGCCCATCACCTCGGCATCAATAACACGTCCGCCACGATTACTAAAAGTGAGGCGTATTTTACCATTGTCTACTACAGTTGTGTTATCTTCGCCAGTAGCTGCTGCTGCAAAAAATCCAAAAGCTTCGGTAAGACGAGTAGAGTCGAGAGCTTCGCCATTGGCACGTGCTATAGAGTCTGCCATTGCTTGTTGCATCTCAATTTGTCTCTCACGCAGCAAATTTTGTTCGTTGACAGCTGCTATAGAGTCTTGTATCTCACGACGGCGAGCCATCTCCTCTTTGCTTGGCTGGTTTAGCCAACTAAAGCCGAAGATTACTACCATCATCAGCACAAGCCCAATAATTGTGTTTTTATCCATTCAGTTATGTTTTATATATATATGTATAAGGGAGGTTCTATAAATTCACTTTTTAATAAATATAATTCTGATTGACAATTCTCTTGCGTGCTTTTGGCTTTTATGCGGCATATTTTACTTTTAATCTCAATCACATAGCCCGCTATGCTCTTTCGATTGAAAAGCAAAATCTGCTCGTCTTAAAATCAATAATCCCAGCTCGGTGAATTTTTAGAACCTCCCTATAAAAAATGTTTTTCTATTCCGTTTTATATGTCCTTATTTACAGTTGCGAGATGCAGCGGCTTTTACAAAGCTAATAAATAGTGGGTGTGGATTTAGGACAGTGCTTGAATATTCGGGGTGGAACTGAACACCTATATACCAAGGGTGCGATGGCAACTCTATTATTTCACCAAGTTGAGTATCGGGGTTAACGCCTGATACCATCATACCATGACTTTCGTAGTCGGCTTTGAAGTGGTTGTTAAACTCGTAGCGGTGACGATGACGTTCCTGTATCAACTCTTTGCCATAAATCTCTTTAACTTTAGACCCTTCGGCAAGGCGGCAAGCGTATGCACCAAGTCGCATTGAGCCTCCTTTTTCCGACACTGTTTTTTGGTCTTCCATAATATCGATTACTTTATGCTCGGTATTATGGTCGATTTCGGCAGTGTGAGCATCTGCATAGCCCAACACATTACGAGCAAACTCTACTGCCATCATTTGCATACCAAAGCAAATGCCAAGACATGGCACATTGTTTTCGCGCGCATAACGAGCCGCATAAATCTTACCATCGACACCTCGTTCGCCAAAGCCTGGGGCTACAAGAATACCATCGTAGTTTTTCAAGCATTCTGCCCCGTTGGCATCGGTAATATCGTCGGAGAGTATCAAGTCGAGTTTCAGGCGGCGGTCGTTGTAAGCCGAAGCGTGAATAAGGCTTTCGGTTATAGATTTATAGGCATCAGGTAGGCGGACATATTTACCCACTAATGCTATTTTTACATCTTTCTTGGCAGAGTGAAGTTTATCTAAGAAAAAGTTCCAGCGAGTCATATCAGCCACAGTGTCATCGGGATTTATGCCAAGGCGGCTCAATACAACACGGTCTAAACCTTCTTGCTGCATACGAATAGGCACTTCGTATATAGTCTTTACATCGGCACTCTCAACAACTGCCTCTGGAGCTACATTACAAAAAAGAGCCACTTTTTTCTTCACCTCCTCGGTAATAGGATGTTCGGTACGAAGAACAAGCACATCGGGCTGTACACCAGCTTGTTGCAACTCCTTAACCGAGTGCTGTGTAGGTTTAGTTTTCAATTCGCCTGCGGCTGCCAAGTAAGGCACGTATGTAAGGTGAATACATAGGCAGTCTTTGCCAAGCTCCCAACGCATTTGGCGGAGACTCTCGATATATGGCAACGACTCAATATCGCCCACAGTGCCACCAATTTCGGTTATTATAAAATCGAAATTACCAGTATTGCCAAGCATCTTAACGTTACGCTTAATTTCGTCTGTAATATGAGGAATAACCTGCACAGTTTTACCAAGGAAATCGCCACGACGTTCGCGGTTTATTACATTTTGATAGATACGACCAGTGGTTACATTGTTGGCTTTAGTAGAAGGTACATTAAGGAAACGCTCGTAGTGGCCTAAGTCGAGGTCAGCCTCGTGTCCATCGACAGTTACATAGCATTCGCCATGCTCATAGGGGTTAAGGGTTCCGGGATCGACGTTGATATATGGATCCAATTTCTGGTTAGTCACCTTATAGCCGCGTGCTTGAAGAAGTTTACCAAGCGATGCAGCTATTATACCTTTTCCGAGCGAGGAGGTCACTCCGCCTGTTACAAATATGTATTTAGTAGCCACGATGATATGTGATTTTGTGATTATAGCGTTAGTGTTATAACATACGCTGCAAAATTACTAAAAATCTTTGATATAGTGGCTATTTTTTTACCACTTTCGACAGTCTGAACACAGCATATTCCTGAAAAGAGCAATTTTATCGAAATTTATTTGTTTTCTTTTGGTGGTGAAATAATAAAGTTTTACCTTTGTCATTGGTTTTTTGGGAGGTTTATAAATTTCGGAAACTCCCTTTAGAGAAAACCACTAAAAGCACCTCATTTATGACTGACACACTTGCTCCAATGCCCAAAACTCGTGCTTTAATTGTAAACCAAGCACGACGGATTTTTGCTCAAAAAGGGCGCGATGGCACTACTATGGCCGATATAGCCGCAGCAAGTGGCAAGAGTCGTCGTACGCTGTACACCTATTTCAGCAACAAAGACGAGGTGTATTTGGCAGTTATCGAAAACGAATTGGCATACCTAATCGAGAGACTTCAGATGGTTATGAGCCGTCGGCTATCGCCTGAGCGCAAGCTCGAAGAGTACATTTTTACTCATTTCGAGGCGGTAAAAGAGGCGGTAGAGCGTAATGGTTCGCTTCGCGCCGACTTTTTCCGCAACATTTACGAAGTAGAGAAGGCTCGCCGCCCGATAGATGTTAAAGAGATACGTATGATTAAACAGATACTCGATGCCGGTGTAGAAGAGGGGGTATTTAAGCTCGAAGCCACGCAATGGACTGCTATGATGATACTTTACTCGTTAAAAGGCATTGAGTCGCCATATCTGAAAGAGAATATCGGAAAATATATCCGCAACCACCGCTCCGAGATTATTGATATTGTATTTCGTGGCATAATGAAGAAGTGACAGTTGTCTTAGCAACCACACATTCCACTAATCGCATTATTTGAAGTATTCCGTAATATCACGTTCTACTAATTGGGTACGAAAGCCAAGTTGACTAGCAACCTCAATATTCGATTTTCCATCGTCAAAAAACAAGCACTCTTCGGCTTGTACATTTTCCGAAGCCAACAGGGCAAGAAATATATTTTCGTCGGGCTTAGACATATGCATTTCGTACGACAGGTACAGGTAGTCGAGATAGTCGCTCACGCTGTAGCCATTGCTTTCGAAATATCGCTTACGGCATACAGGAAAGTGAATAGGGTTGGTATTTGAGAGAAGCACAATTCTAATTCGCTCGCCATATTTATTGTATATACCGCTATGTAGGCGGCGAAGCAGTTGAAGTCGATGTTCAGGTACATCCTTAAGAAAAGCAAAGAGTGCAGCATCTATCTCATCGTCCGTGGCATCGGCAATACCATACTCTTGTCGCATACGCCACCGCCACTCGGCAGCCCCTATCTTACCACTCTCTAAAAGGTCGAAAATACCCGATTGCACATAGTTATTTAGCATTTTTGCAGCATCATGTACGCCTAAACGCTCAAATTCTCGCACCGAACGATCCCTATCAAGCTCAATAAACACCCCTCCGAAGTCAAAAATCAGCACTCTCAAGTCCTTATAATCAATCATATAAAAAAAAGTTTGTATTTTTTATTGCAGTATTCAAAATTATTATTACCTTTGCAGTCGCAAATGAGATGCGAAGATACTATATTTTTCTCACACTTGCAAACGGTCTCATAGCTCAGTTGGTTAGTAGCACCTGACTCATAATCAGGGGGTCCTAGGTTCAAGCCCTAGTGGGACCACGAAGCGGCAATTCGTTAACACGAGTTGCCGCTTTTCTTTGCTCTGCCACCAAACACAAAAAACGCCCGCTCAATACATAAAAAACGCCATAAAACCATCCGTAAAACGCGATACTTGGTCGGCAACTCACTTTTTTCGAGTTACCGACCAAGTATCGTACTTTTTTACATCTAATTTCTAAAAGTGTTTTAGCTATTTGTTAGTGAGAATTTGCCAGATTTAGCAGGTGCAACTTTGTCCTCATCTTGTTCCATTAGGCGAAGTTGCCATTTCCATACCGATTTAAGTGTGTCTTCGACCGAGGTTGTGGCTTTCCAACCAAGCACTTCGTTGGCTTTGGTGGCATCGGCCCACACTTGCTCTATATCGCCCTCGCGACGACCCACTATTTCGTATGGTATCTTAACATCGTTCACCTCTTCAAAGGTTTTAAGTATTTCGAGTACCGACAAGCCACGACCTGTACCTATGTTGAAAACCTCGGCATCTTCTGGCTCGTAGTTTTCGTCGAGCATACGCTCCATTGCCGAAATATGTGCTTTGGCAAGGTCTACCACGTTAATGTAGTCGCGAATGCAAGAGCCATCAGGGGTGTTGTAATCGTCACCAAAAACACTTAGTTTTTTACGAACTCCGGCAGCAGTCTGCGCCACAAAAGGCAAGAGGTTATTTGGCACACCATTTGGCAACTCGCCTATTTCTGCTGACGGATGCGCTCCAATTGGGTTGAAATAGCGAAGAATGATACTGTGCAAATCGTGACTTGCGTGTATGGTATCGGTTATAATGTCCTCACAAATTTGTTTTGTGTTGCCGTATGGCGAAAGGGCTTTCTGGATAGGCGAAGTTTCGCTAACCGGCAACTCATTAGGCTGACCATAAACTGTGCATGACGAGCTAAACACTAACCCCTTAACCTTATGTATTGGCATAAGTTCTAGTATGTTTACCAACGACACCACATTGTTGTTGTAATATGGCAGTGGAGTTTTAACCGACTCGCCCACAGCCTTCAAAGCGGCAAAGTGAATGATAGCTTTTATGCCCTCGTTTTTGCTAAAAAAACGGTCCATTGCCACATAGTCGGTACAGTCTATATTGTCAAAATGAGGTCGGACACCTGTAATTTTTTCAATGCCATCTAGTACACCTATATTGGAGTTTACCAAATTGTCGATAATATAAATTTCGTATCCCTCCTTAATAAGTTCAACAACAGTGTGCGAACCTATGTAACCCATACCTCCTGTAACGAGGATTTTCTTGTTATTGTTCGAATTCTTGCTAAAGAATCGCTTGATAGTCTTCTTAATTTCCATAAAACGAATGTTTTTTATTGATTATCCAATAGTAGCGTATACCGCCACCCTTGCCACATACATATATAAATGGATGCGCCAAAACTTCACTGTCGATAATTAATTGCAAATTTACAAAATAATATTGCATTTCCAATAAAAAAACAAGAAATTAAACAGCAATATTGCATTCAAAAAAAACATCTACACTATAAGACACAGAATAACACACTATTATTCAACCCATTGCAAGTAATACTGGCAGAGTAATAATTAACATTTTCATTTTTTTTGCGAGAGTTGTATCCCCGTCAATTCCAAAACCGATAGCATTTATGGTGATCGGAAGAACATATTAGTCGGAAATCGTACTCTTTTCCTTAAAATATTGTAGATAAAAATAGAAATTTAACGTCTAAAATGATAATTATTGAAAAATAAATTATACCTTTGCACGCTAAGAGCAATACAATATTATAACACTAAGAAAATAACATACTAACTTCACAATCTTACAAAATTATGAAACACCACATTGACTATTTGGACAAGCAAATTTTGTCGCAGATAACTCAAAATGCGAGAATCCCCTTTTTGGAAGTAGCGAGGGAATGCAAAGTTTCGGGCGCAGCTATACATCAGCGAGTACAAAAACTCATCGCAGTAGGTGTTATCCAAGGTTCACAGATGATACTCGACACTCACAAAATCGGCTATCACACCTGTGCAATGATTGGTATCACTATACCCGACAGCAAGTTCGTTTCTACGATAATCACCGAGTTGGAAAGAATTCCAGAAATAGTATCGTGCGACTTTGCTACTGGTCACTTCTCTATGGTAACCAAAGTTTATGCACATGACAACCGCCACTTGCTCGACATTATTGTCAACAAAATTAGCACTATTGAGGGCGTGGGCAGTGCCGAAACCATCTATATGGCTCTCGATGAAGCCTTTAGTCGTCCACTTTCCACCTTCAAAAACGACGATGAGTGGGAAGAGTATTAGTACTAACGAGAGGTTATAAAAATTATGGAGGTTATATAATTTAGACATAGAACCCCACTCTTAACACGTAAGAAGACATCAAATAACTATTTAAATATAATTATGGCAAAAGAAAAGAAATTTATTACCTGTGATGGCAACCAAGCCGCTGCACATATCTCGTATATGTTTTCAGAAGTAGCTGCTATCTACCCCATCACTCCATCGTCTACGATGGCTGAGTATGTAGACGAATGGTCGGCTGCTGGTCGTAAAAACATCTTTGGCGAGACTGTTCTCGTACAAGAGATGCAGTCGGAGGGCGGTGCTGCCGGTGCTGTCCACGGCTCTCTTCAGGCTGGAGCTTTAACTACCACATATACCGCTTCGCAAGGTCTGCTCCTGATGATTCCTAATATGTACAAAATTGCCGGCGAACTGCTCCCATGCGTATTCCACGTATCGGCTCGTGCTTTGGCAGGTCACGCTCTTAGCATTTTTGGCGACCACCAGGACGTTATGGCTTGCCGCCAAACTGGCTTTGCTATGTTGGCAGAAGGCTCTGTACAAGAGGTTATGGACTTAGCAGCCGTAGCTCACTTGTCGGCTATTAAAGGTCGTGTACCATTCATCAATTTCTTCGATGGTTTCCGCACCTCTCACGAAATACAAAAAATTGAGTGCTTAGAGAATGACGATTTGGCTGGTCTTATCGACCAAAAAGCTCTTGCCGAGTTCCGATCGCGCGCTCTCACTCCCGAGCATCCGGTATGCCGTGGTATGGCAGAGAACCCCGACCATTTCTTCCAACACTGCGAAGCTGCAAACCCATATTACAACGCTATTCCCGAAATTGTAGAGCAGTATATGGGCGAAGTAAGCAAAATTACCGGTCGCGAGTATCACCTCTTCGACTACTACGGAGCTGAAGATGCCGAGCGTGTAATTATAGCAATGGGTTCTGTTACCGAGGCAACTCGCGAAGCTATTGACTATCTACGCGAAAAAGGCGAAAAAGTGGGCTTGGTAGCAGTACACCTCTACCGTCCATTCTCTGCTAAACACTTCTTGGCAGCACTTCCAAAAACAGTAAAACGCATTGCAGTTCTCGACCGCACAAAAGAATCTGGCTCTACTGGCGAACCTCTTTATTTAGACGTTAAAAACACCCTTTATGGTATGGGTCAGATGCCTATAGTAGTGGGCGGTCGCTATGGTCTTGGTTCAAAGGACACTACCCCTGCACAAGTGCTTTCGGTATACGAAAACCTTGCAATGGCTGAACCTAAAAACGGCTTTACAATTGGCATCAATGACGATGTTACCTTTACCTCTCTCCCTCAAAAAGAGGAGATTGCTCTTGGTGGCAAAGGCATTTTCGAGGCTAAATTCTATGGCTTAGGTGCCGATGGCACTGTGGGTGCTAACAAAAACTCTGTAAAAATTATTGGTGACAACACCAACAAATATTGTCAGGCTTACTTCTCTTACGACTCTAAAAAGTCGGGTGGTTTCACCTGCTCGCACCTTCGTTTTGGCGACACCCCTATCCGCTCTACCTATTTGGTTAACACACCAAACTTTGTAGCATGCCATGTACAGGCTTATCTTCGTATGTACGATGTAACACGAGGTCTTCGCAATGGCGGCACATTCCTTCTCAACACCGTTTGGAACGAGAAAGAACTTGGCGAACACTTGCCAAACAACGTAAAACGCTATTTTGCTAAAAACAACATACGTGTTTACTATATCGATGCTACTCGTATAGCTCAAGAAATTGGTCTTGGCAACCGCACAAACACCATTCTTCAATCGGCTTTCTTCCGCATTACCGAGGTTATCCCTGTCGACTTGGCAGTAGAGCAGATGAAGAAATTTATTATGAAATCGTACGGCAAGAAGGGCGAAGATGTTGTAAACAAAAACTATGCAGCCGTTGACCGTGGTGGCGAATACCACACCTTGGCTATCGACCCTGCATGGGCAAACCTTGCCGACGACGAAAAAGTTGCCAACAACGACCCGGCATTTGTTAACGAAGTAGTTCGTCCTATCAATGCTCAGAATGGCGACCTTCTTCCAGTATCGGCTTTCAAAGGTATAGAAGATGGCACATGGCAAGTTGGCACAGCTAAATACGAAAAACGAGGTGTGGCTGCATTTGTTCCTGCTTGGAATGCCGACAACTGTATACAATGTAACAAATGTGCATATGTTTGCCCTCACGCTTGTATCCGTCCATTTGTTATGACCGATGAAGAGAAAGCCGGTATCAACGCCTCGACTATCGAAATGAAAGCTCCTGCTGCCATGAAAGGTATGCACTTCCGTATGCAAGTGGGCGTTATGGACTGCTTGGGTTGCGGCAACTGCGTAGACGTATGTCCTGGTTCACCAAAAACCGGCAAAGCTCTTCAAATGGTTCCACTCGAAGGTGAACTTGGCGAAGCTGCCAACTGGCAATATTGCGTTGACCACGTAGCAACAAAACAAGCTTTAGTCGACACCAAAGCCAACGTCAAAAACTCACAGTTTGCTACTCCACTCTTCGAGTTCTCTGGCGCATGCTCCGGTTGTGGCGAAACTCCATACGTTAAACTTCTTAGCCAACTCTTTGGCGACCGTCAGATGGTAGCTAACGCTACTGGTTGTTCGTCAATCTACTCTGGTTCAGTACCTTCTACTCCTTATACCACCAACGAAAAGGGTCAAGGTCCTGCATGGGCTAACTCGCTCTTCGAGGACTTCTGCGAATTTGGTCTTGGTATGACTCTTGCCAACGACAAAATGCGCACTCGCTTGGTAGAGTTAATGACTAAAGGACAAAGTTGCTCTTGCTGTAGCGACGACCTTAAAGCGTTATTTGCTCAGTGGATCGAAAACCGCAACGATGCCGACAAATCGAAAGAACTTGCCGAGAAAATTCGTCCTGCTGTTCGTGCTTGCAACTGCGACATTTGCAAACAGATTGCCGAACTCGACCATTATTTGGTTAAGCGTTCGCAATGGATTATTGGTGGCGACGGTGCATCGTACGACATCGGCTACGGTGGTCTCGACCACGTAATTGCATCGGGTAAAGATGTTAACCTATTGGTACTCGACACCGAAGTTTACTCAAACACTGGAGGACAAGCCTCTAAAGCTACCCCGGTAGGAGCCATTGCCAAATTTGCTGCTGCTGGTAAACGTGTCCGCAAAAAAGACCTTGGTATGATTGCCACCACTTACGGCTATGTATATGTAGCACAAGTGGCCATGGGCGCCGACCAAGCACAATGTTTGAAAGCTATCCGCGAAGCAGAGGCTTATCCTGGACCATCGCTTGTAATTGCTTACGCTCCATGCATCAATCACGGACTAAAAGCCGGTATGGGCAAAGCACAAGCCGAAGAGGCTGCTGCTGTTGAGTGTGGTTACTGGCACTTGTGGCGCTACAATCCTCAATTGGAAGAAGAGGGCAAAAACCCATTCTCACTCGACTCTAAAGAGCCTAACTGGGAAGGTTTCCAAACATTCCTCAAAGGCGAAGTACGCTTTGCTTCGGTTATGAAGCAATACCCAGCCGAGGCTGCCGAACTCTTCCAAGCTGCCGAGGACAACGCTAAATGGCGTTATCGTAGCTACCTACGTATGATGTCGCTCGAAGATGGTTACAAAAAATAATCGCATCGTCCGATAGAACAAAATAAACTAACTCATTCCGAGGCTGTTTGAACAATTGCTCAAACAGCCTCGGTTGCATTTTCTGTAAAATACATATAGTATGACTTCAGAAGGAAAAGCAAGACAGAATCGTACCTGAGCTTTTAGCTCAGACGTGCACTTTTGTGGTTGCTTCTTTTCCATTGTACTGCAAATTTAATCATTTTTTCCCACAGACAACTGTTCTAAAAATTGGGGAGCACTACACATTGACTGACACTCGTTTTTTTGTACAAACAGTCATCATTGAAAATTACCACTATAAACCTATCATCAAACAAAAAATAATTCGTACCTTTGTAAACACGTTAATAGTGGGCAAGCGATATTGTTTGTCTGCCGTATATTTGTGTAGTAATCAAAATATTAAACATATATAATAATGTATAGAACCCACACATGTGGTGAGCTACGTCTTGCCAACATAAACGAAAATGTAGTACTATCTGGTTGGGTACAACGCACTCGCAAAATGGGAGGTATGACCTTTGTCGACCTCCGCGACCGCTATGGCATAACTCAATTGGTATTCAATGTCGACACCAATGCCGAATTGTGCGAAAAAGCTAACCACTTAGGTCGTGAATTTGTAATACAAATACACGGCATAGTAGCAGAGCGTTCGTCCAAAAACTCAAAAATCGCAACTGGCGACATCGAAATAAACGTCACCGAACTCAATATCCTAAACTCTGCAGCAACCCCTCCTTTCACCATCGAAGACGAAACCGATGGCGGCGACGACATTCGTATGCAATATCGCTACCTGGACTTACGCCGTAATGCGGTTCGTGCTAACCTCGAACTTCGCCACCGTATGGCTTTTGAAGTTCGTCGCTACTTAGATGCCAATGGTTTCCTCGAAGTGGAGACTCCAGTCCTTATTAAATCGACCCCAGAGGGCGCACGCGACTTTGTTGTTCCAAGCCGTATGAACCAAGGACAATTCTACGCTCTACCTCAATCGCCACAAACATTCAAGCAACTGCTTATGGTGAGCGGTTTCGACCGTTACTTCCAAATAGTTAAATGCTTCCGCGATGAAGACCTTCGAGCCGACCGTCAACCCGAATTTACTCAGATTGACTGCGAAATGTCGTTCGTTGAACAAGAAGATATTTTACAGATGTTTGAGGGTATGAGCCGCCACCTCTTCAAAGAGATTAAAGGCATCGACATTCCTGCTCTCCCTCGTATGACTTGGCACGATGCTATGCGCTACTATGGTTCCGACAAACCCGACACTCGTTTCGATATGCGCTTTATTGAGCTAATGGACGTAATGAAAGGCTATGGCTTTGCCGTTCTTGACGATGCAAAATATATAGGCGGTATCTGTGCAAAAGGTGCAGCCGTGTACACCCGCAAACAACTCGATGCACTAACCGATTTTGTAAAACGCCCTCAGATAGGTGCTAAAGGTATGATTTATGCACGTGTTGAGGCTGATGGCAATGTAAAATCGAGTGTCGACAAATTCTACACACAAGAGGTGCTGCAACAACTCCGCACTGCTATGGCAGCCGAGGCAGGCGACCTCATACTAATTCTTTCGGGCGATGATGCCAACCGCACTCGCCGTCAACTCTGTGAGCTACGTCTTGAAATGGGTAATCAGCTTGGACTTCGCAACAAAAACACATTCTCTTGTCTTTGGGTTGTTGACTTTCCACTGTTTGAGTGGAGCGAAGAAGACCAACGTTTCTACGCTATGCACCACCCATTTACATCGCCTAAACCCGAAGATATACCTCTGCTCGACACCGACCCAGGTGCAGTACGTGCCAATGCCTACGATATGGTTATAAATGGCGTTGAAGTAGGCGGTGGTTCTATACGTATCCACGACAGCGCACTCCAACACAAAATGTTCTCGCTACTTGGCTTTACCCCCGAAAAGGCAGAAGAACAATTTGGTTTCTTGATGAACGCATTCAAATATGGCGCACCCCCTCATGGTGGTTTGGCATACGGTCTCGACCGCTTTGTTTCGCTCTTTGCTGGTCTCGACTCTATTCGCGACTGCATAGCATTCCCTAAAAACAATGCAGGTCGCGATGTAATGATCGATGCCCCATCGGCTATCGACGATGCCCAACTTCAAGAGTTGGCTCTCAACGTGGTAACGCCTAATAAGAAATAACGACACATTATATATACGATGGATAGAAAAGTTCGTGTACGTTTTGCTCCCTCACCAACCGGAGCACTCCATATTGGAGGAGTACGCACCTGCTTATACAATTACCTTTTTGCTCGTCAGCACGGTGGCGATATGATTTTTCGTATTGAGGATACCGACTCAAATCGTTTCGTACCGGGGGCAGAAGAGTATATCATTGAGGCACTTACTTGGCTCGGCATTAAATTCGATGAAGGCGTATCGTTCGGGGGCAATCATGGTCCATACCGCCAAAGCGAACGCCGCGACATTTACCGCAAATATGTAGACGAGTTGCTCCAATCGGGTCACGCCTACATAGCATTCGACACCCCCGAAGAGTTAGAAGCCAAACGTAATGAGATAAAAAATTTCCAATACGATGCCTCTACTCGCGGTATGATGACAAACTCGCTAACGCTCACAGCCGACGAAGTTAAGTTACGCATCGACCGAGGCGACCACTACGTAGTTCGTGCGCTTATAGAGCCAAACCAAGAGATAGTGGTACACGACATTATTCGTGGCGATGTACACGTAAACTCTTCGATACTCGACGACAAGGTACTATACAAATCTGCCGACAACTTACCAACATATCACTTAGCCAATATCGTCGACGACCATTTGATGGAGGTGTCGCACGTTATCCGTGGCGAAGAGTGGCTGCCAAGTGCGCCACTACACGTATTGCTATACCAATTCTTTGGTTGGGAAGATACAATGCCCCAGTTTGCACACCTTGCTCTACTTCTCAAACCCGATGGTAACGGCAAATTGTCGAAACGCGATGGCGACCGCCTTGGTTTCCCTGTCTTCCCTCTCGAATGGCACGACCCTAAAACTGGCGATGTATCCTCGGGATACCGCGAAAGCGGCTACCTGCCCGAGGCTGTAATAAATTTCTTGGCTCTACTGGGTTGGAATCCTGGCACCGAACAAGAGATACTTTCGATGGACGACCTCATCGAGCTATTCTCTCTTGAACGCTGTTCAAAAGCTGGAGCTAAATTCGACTTCGAGAAAGGACGTTGGTTCAACCATCAATACCTACAAAAGACCGACAATGCCGCTATTGCTGCACTATTTATGAACGACATAAAAGCAGCAGGCATAGAAACTACCATCGAAAAAGCAACACAGGTGGTGAGCTATATGAAAAGTCGTGTCAACTTTGTTAACGAACTATGGCCACTATGCTCTTTCTTCTGGATAGCACCAACTTCGTACGACGAAAAAGCAGTTGCTAAACGCTGGAAAGCCGAAACACCTGCAATGATGCACGAGTTACGCAGCCTAATGGCTCAATGGGACAACTACTCCGACCCCGAAGCATCTGAGGCATACGTAAAACAGTGGTGCGAAGAAAAAGGCTATGGACTTGGCAATGTAATGAACCCTTTCCGCCTAATGCTTGTTGGCGAGTTGAAAGGTCCACATATGTTCGAGGTTACTGCCATTCTTGGCAAAGACGAAACTCTCCGCCGCATGGACTACGCATTGGAAAATATAAAAGCATAAAATTTTAGTGGTTTCTATTCGCTTGTAATAGCACCAACAACAAATCAAAACATAATGGACTATATTCAAGTTACCTTCCGCACCGACGAGTGCGAAGAGTATGCAGCCGACCTGCTCGCTTCCGAGCTTGGCGAAATAGGATTTGACAGTTTTGAAGAGACAAACAGAGGTATGGTAGGCTACTGCCCTACCTCTGTTTTTTCTTTAGACACTATGACCGACACTCTTTCGCACCTCGAAATAAGCAACCCCGATAAAATATCATACCGCATCAGCGAAGTTGCCGACCAAAACTGGAATGCCGTATGGGAGCAAAATGGATACGAACCTATTGTCATAGACCACCGCTGCTCAATACACGCATCGCACATTGTTATGCCCGATAACTACCAGTACGACCTACGCATCAACCCCGTACAGTCGTTTGGAACAGGCTATCACCAGACCACTCGTATGATTTTGCGTTGGATATTAGACAACGACTTCAGTCAAAAGCGAGTTCTCGATATGGGTTGTGGCACTGCCGTCCTTGGTATATTAGCCGCAATGCGAGGGGCGGCATCCGTTGTAGGAATAGACATTGACCGCTGGGCATGGCAAAATGCAAAAGATAACTGCAAAGAAAACAACATCGACTGTGCCAAAATTCTCCTTGGCGATGCCACGCTACTTAGTAACTACTCAAAAGAGTTCGATATTATTTTTGCCAATATCAACCGTAACATTCTTATTGCCGATATGGCTCACTATGCCGATGCTATGACAGCAGAAGCAAAACTTGTAACCAGTGGCTACTACCTTGCCGACTTACCACTTGTACGTGCCGAAGCCGAACAATGCGGACTATCATACATATCACATCAAACCGATGATGAGTGGACTGCTGCCATTTTCCAAAAAGCATAAAAGGGGCTAAAAAAATATAACGTAATAACACCACACCAAAACCTATGCTCCGACAATTGCTACCGCCACAATGGCACAACCTTTTAGCAGGCGAAATTGTAAAACCCTATTTTACCCAACTCTCGTCGGCGGTTAAAACATCATACACCTCGGCCACTATCTACCCTGCTAAAGAGAATATTTTCAGAGCATTAGAGCTATGCTCGCCCAACAATGTAAAAGTAGTAATTATTGGGCAAGACCCATATCACGAACCCGGTCAAGCCGATGGCTTGGCTTTCTCCGTTCCGCAGCAGTGCAAAACTCCGGGGTCGTTACAACATATTTTTCAAGAAATAGAATTGGAACGACACCTCTACCCCAACTATCTACCAACAGCCGAAATCACTCTATTTCAGCCCAATAGCTCCACGCTACAAACGTGGGCAGAGCAAGGCGTTTTGCTACTCAACTCCACACTCACTGTCGAATGCGGCAAAGCAGCCAGTCACAGCCGTTTAGGGTGGCAAACTTTTACAAATGCCATTATCAGTGAGCTAAATGCTCACTCACAGAACATTGTATTCCTTCTTTGGGGCAACAATGCCATAAAAAAGACAGCACTTATCGACACCACACGTCACCTAATACTGCGTTCAACTCACCCCTCGGGCTTGTCGTGGGGAAAGACATCCAACAAAGAAAAACAATGCGGACACCTGATTAATGTTTCACCTTGTGGCGAACAAAAACTATCCAACACCACATTCAACCACCAAGGTTTTGGTCGGCTACGCAACGATTCGTTTTACGGCTCAATGCACTTTGCCACCTGCAACAGTTATCTAAAATATCATTCACAAAAAGCAATAGTTTGGTAAAACACCCCGTAAGACCAACGATAGAGTGAAATAAAATGTTATTTTCTTTGTACTCCAATCACTTATTTGTACCTTTGCAACGAAATTAGGCTTTTTGCGCCTAAACCAAAATCAAACTCAATAAAGGGACAAAAAAACCATTCAGAAAACATATTTCAATAAAGACACAATAAACATATCGTATGACCCAACTAAGTGTAAACATCAATAAGATAGCCACTCTGCGCAATGCACGCGGTGGCAACAATCCTGATGTACTACGTGTAGCCCTCGACTGCGAACACTTTGGTGCTCAAGGCATAACCGTTCATCCTCGTCCCGACGAACGACACATTACTGCTCGTGATGTCGAAAATCTACGCCCCATACTCACCACCGAATTTAACATAGAGGGCAACCCCGATGACCGCTTTATAAACCTCGTAACCCTTGTCCGCCCTCACCAAGTTACTCTTGTCCCCGATGCACCTAACGCACTAACATCCAGTGCCGGTTGGGACTGCATTGCCTACCAAGAGCATCTGACAAACCTTGTTCAAACATTCCAAGAACACGACATACGAGTTTCGATATTTGTAGGTACCGACCCCAAGAATATCGAAGCCGCAGCACGCACCGGTGCCGACCGTGTGGAGCTATACACCGAGCCTTACGCCAAAATGTACCCCACCAACCCTGCTGCAGCTGTTGCCCCATTCATCGAGGCTGCAAACGTGGCACACAACTGTGGGTTAGGACTTAACGCAGGGCACGACCTCGACCTCAACAACCTTGCCTACTTCTACCGCAACGTACCACACCTTAGCGAAGTATCTATCGGTCATGCCCTAATATGCGATGCCTTATACTTAGGTCTCGAGGAGACAATACGTCGCTACCGCGAATGCTTAAAATAAAACGTGCATCACTATCGTTTATAAATTAATAGCTCACTATCTGATTAACAAACCTAATTAGTCAAACAAATCATTAGTTTTCATACCAATATGCTTTTACTCCAAACCTCACAAGCAGTAGCCGAAATGGCATTAGATTCTACTTTGGCACAACAAGTAGCAGAGTCCACTCCTGCCAAACTAAATTTTATAGATATGTGCATTAGCGGTGGCTGGATTATGATACCCCTTGCCCTACTTCTTATAGCTGCCATATACATATTTATAGAGCGACTTATCGTAACTCGCCAAGCATCAAAAGAGGACACCACCTTTATGAATCGCATCAAAGACTACATCTATGAGGGCAAACTCGAAGCTGCCCTAAAACTCTGTCGCGACACCAACTCCCCCTCGGCTCGTATGATTGAAAAAGGCATCTCACGCCTTGGTCACCCAATGAACGATGTTTTAGTAGCTATTGAAAATGTGGGTAATATCGAAATTGCCAAACTCGAAAAACACCTCTCACTGCTTGCCACCATATCGGGTGGTGCACCAATGATAGGTTTCCTTGGAACGGTTATGGGTATGGTGCAAGCCTTCTTCGAGATGGAACAGGCCGGAGGCAACACTATAAACCTTAGCCAACTCTCCGGCGGTATATACACTGCAATGGTAACCACCGTGGCTGGTCTTATTGTAGGTATATGCGCCTACTTTGCATTTAACTACCTAGTTGGTCGTGTTAACGAAGTTATGCGCCGCTTAGAGATGCGCAGTATGGAGTTCCTCGACTTGCTTAACGAACCTGCCGCTGCTAAATAAGAAAAGGGTACGACAACAAATCAACCTTAAGGGAGGTTCTAAAAATTAGGTTGAGAAGATTTTTGAATTTAGATGAGCAGAAAATGAAAGTTACCCAAATGAGCGTAGCGAGCTACGTGAATGAGATTACTTACATTTTATGCCATATAAAGTCGAAAAGCTTCCAATTAAAAGGTAAATATAATTTATAGTTAGTTCTATTCCTAATTTATAGAACCTCCCTTAAGTAAAACGCACACAACACTATGGCACTAAAAAAACGAATAAAAGTTGACGCATCGTTCTCTATGTCGTCAATGACCGATATAATATTCCTGCTGCTACTATTCTTTATGATAGCATCTACAATGTCGGCTCCCAACGATATGAAGGTAAATTTGCCCCAGTCGTCAGCCAAGACAGCTACCAAATCGAAAATAGTAAAAGTGGGCATAACTGCCGATGGCGAATATAGCATAGCCGAAAATGGCGGCAAGCCTTACACTGTAGAGTTCGACGAGATAGCCCCTATTCTGCAAAACATTCAAGCCACCGACTCCTCTACCTTCGTAGCTCTCCATGCCGATGAACTCGTTCCTTACCGCGAAATAGTGAAGATACTTGACATTGCTAACGAAAATCGTCTAAAACTCGTTATCGCTACCAAAGTAAAGGAACGATAAAAACGGAGTAACCACCATGAAGATACAAAAATCAGAAATACAATCGGCAATTGCCACCACCATCATCTGCATTATCATACTGCTGATACTATTTTTCTGCGGTATGACGGCTCGCCACAACGAGATGGACGAGGGTGTTATGGTGTCGCTTGGCTATGCCGATGACGGATTTGGCGAGCAACGCCCATCGCCCGACCCCGTTGCCGCTCCTACTCCAGTGCAGTCCACCTCGCCACGCACTCCACAGCCCGATCTCTCCGAGCGCGACCTTATGACCCAAGAAGACCCCTCTGTGGCTTTAGAGGCTGAACGCAAACGGCAGCAACGCATTGAGGCTGAGCGCATAAAAGCCGAACGCGAAGCTCGCGAGGCGCAAGAGGCTAAACTACGTGCCGAACAGGAAGAAAAGCAACGCAAAGCAGGTACTTTAGCTGGCAACGCCTTCCAAAACAAAGGTTCGGGACAAGGTACAACACAAGGCTCTACCCAACAGGGATCACCTATCGGGTTTGGTAGTCAAGGCGGCAACTCGTGGTCGCTAAACGGTCGTTCGCTGCAAGGACAACTTGCACAACCCTCATACCGAGGCAACCAAGAGGGCATAATAAAAATAGAGATACGTGTCGATGCCTCAGGCAAAGTAACATCGGCTCGAATTGCCACAGGCACCACCATTACCGACGAAACTATGCGCCAAGCCGCTATCGAAGCCGCACAAAAAAACCGCTTCTCGTCCGACACCGGTGTTGCCATAGGCACTATAACCTACAAGTTTGTACTCAACTAAGGCTATTAAACATATGACAACAAATGTATAAAATCTTACTATAAAAACTATTACACTACATATAAAGTCTATTCTATAATCCATTAATACCCCGACTATTATGATTTACCTATTTCTCGCTACAGGATTTGAAGAAATCGAAGCCGTGGCAACTATCGATGTTATACGTCGTGCCGAACTACCCCTAACTACAGTATCCATAACAGGCTGCCATCAGGTTGTAGGCGCACACAACATCACCATCGAAGCCGATGCTCTTTTCGAAGATACCGTGTTTGAGCGTCCACAAATGCTCATTCTCCCTGGAGGAATGCCAGGCACCACAAACCTTGGCAAGTACGCACCACTAACCGACTTGCTTAAAGAGCATAACAAACGCGGTGGACGTATAGCTGCCATCTGTGCTGCTCCATCTATTCTCGGACAGATGCACATTTTGCGCAATCAACAAGCTGTATGCTACCCCGGCTTCGAGGAACAACTCTCTGGTGCTTTCATTGGCAAAGAGCCTGTAGTCGTTTCGGGCAACATAATAACTTCTCGCGGTCCCGGTTTCGCTAACGAGTTTGGACTAAAAATAGTAGAAGTCCTAAACGGAGCAGATGCTGCCAACCAAGTAGCACAAGAAATGCTCCTTCACTAAAAATCACACTGGGAACAATAAAAACAACTAACAAATAGCAAGGAACAACACCCCATCTGATATACCATAACATACACTACAATACATAGTAAGTATCGCACTATCCCCCACTATATTGGTGCGATACATTTTGCGTATTATAAGTATATATTTACGCTAAATGCGTAACTAACAACACTATACATTATACATAGCTACAATATTCTATATTACAATTGGCAATAGCCTAATTCTACAAATAAATACTTGATTTTCAATACATTATGGGGGGGGTAAAATTATGTAAAAAATATAATAAATTATTTCTCAAAACCATATATTTTAGTTAACTTTGCAAAGTTTTAATAAGTGGTATTTTATACAACCACGCAGTGTACTACTATTCCGCACATTTTCGCACAGTAACTAAATATCTAAAGATATGACTACTACTTTATTTTGGGCATTGAATTGCTTAACTTCATTTGTTATCTGTATCTTTCTAACTGGCATAGTTATACCAAAGATATTGCTGATAGCTTTTCGCAAAAAGCTGTTCGATGTACCCGATGAACGTAAAATTCATACAAAAGCAGTACCACGCCTCGGCGGTATAGCGTTTCACCCTGTCATATTCTTTACCTTTGCTCTGATAATGGGCATCAACATTTTGTGTGGGCAAACTCAGTTTCAGGTTGCACTTCGAGACAATGTACTCGCACTTGCTTTTGGATATTGCGCCATTATGATTTTGTACCTCATAGGCATTGCCGACGACCTTGTTGGCATACGCTATCGTGCAAAATTTGTGGTTCAAATACTTTGTGGTATACTCCTTGTAACTGGTGGTATATGGATTGACGACTTTCACGGTGTGTTTGGCATAGGCGGGATACCTACGTGGGTAGGCTATCCACTTACAGTGCTTGTTACAGTGTTTTTAATCAATGCTATTAATCTTATCGATGGAGTCGATGGTCTTGCCTCTGGTCTTAGCAGCATAGCACTACTCTGCTACGGCATATACTTCTTTATGTTTGGGCAGTATATTTATGCCCTAATATCGTTTGGAGTATTGGGTGTGCTTGTGCAGTTTTTCTACTACAACGTATTTGGCAACCCCGACAAGCACAAAAAGATTTTTATGGGCGACACTGGCTCACTTACTGTGGGCATGATACTCAGCATATTAGCTGTAAAAATGGCGCAATTCACCCCTAATGCAGCAATCGCAGCCCCAAACACTATGATACTTGCCATATCGCCAATACTCATACCTTGTTTCGATGTTATACGTGTTTATTTCTACCGCATACGTCATGGTCAAAACCCTTTCTTGCCCGACAAAAATCACATCCACCACAAGCTATTAGCTGTTGGTATGGGACAACGCACCACTATGATTACAATTGTGGCATCGTCTGCCGCCTTTGTATTAGTAAACATACTTTTAGAACGCTACGTTAATATAAACCTTATTATAATTTTCGACATTGCAGTATGGACAATAGTAAACATACTACTCCGCCACCGCATAAACGAAATTGAAAAAATAAAACAACTAAAACAAGCCTAAACAGAGTAATCTGAATTACAAAGTCAGATTTGAATAATCAGGCTATTTCTGAATTACACGACTAACCAAACAATAATGAAACGCTACCTTTTCATCCTACTTAGCATCGCACTACTTTTTACCGCTTGCAATACATCAAAAAAAATAGTCTACTTTCAAGATGTACTTGTCAATAAAGCCGACTCCATAGCCGTAGTCAAAGACATAGCTCTTCAGCCCAAAGACCAAATATCTATAGTTGTTACAAGTAAGGACCCTCAAATGGCTTCGCTCTTTAACCTTGTTAGAGTGCAGTATCGTGTGGGTACTAACGCCGATTTGCGCGACACTTCCAACAATGGTGAAATATCAGGCTATACAATTGACGAAAATGGCGACATTGACTTTCCTGTCCTCGGCACTATCCACGTAGCTGGTATGACCAAAAGCCAGATAGGCAAGTACATTAAAGACCGCCTTGTGTCGGGCGACCTTATAAAAGACCCCGTTGTAACTGTCGAGTTTATGAACCTCTACTTTTCGGCTCTTGGCGAGGTAAAAAACCCGGGCAAATACGCCATTACCAAAGACCAAATAACTCTGCTCGAAGCCCTAAGTATGGCTGGCGACCTAACAATTTACGGTCAGCGCGACGGCATATACGTTATCCGCGAAGAGGATGGCAAACGTGTTACCCACTCTGTCGACATACGCTCGAACGACATATTCACCTCGCCTGTTTACTACCTAAAGCAGAACGATGTGGTGTATGTAAAGCCCAACAAAGTACGTGTTGGACAATCGACCGTCAACGAAAACAGCGTAAAATCAGTCTCACTTTGGATTAGCATAGGCTCGTTCCTTTCCTCCCTCGGCGTACTGATATTCAACATCGTAAAATAACACCTACCTCTCCAAAAATCCCGATAGGGACAATACAAGAACCCCGATAGGGGTGGCATTAACCGAGGGGTGGAGCGAAAGCGTAACCCCCGGAGATACTATGACCGTTCTAAAAATATACTATCTGCGCCCCGATAGGGGTGCGACTTCAAGAATAATAGATTAAGCATTGTCTCTTCCTGCCTTACGGCAGTAGTATGACCAGTTTGTATACAATTATCAAGTCCTGGGGGTTCGCCTAATGGCTCAACCCCTCGGTTATCGACACCCCTTTGGGGTTTATGTCACACCCTTTCAGGGTGTCAGTTGAAACTACTACTTACCCTGAAAGAGATAAACAAAGTCCCGAACTATTAGAAAACAATTAAGCAACAAATGAAAATACATCACGCAACAACCCAGTAAACCGCGCTAACGACTTCATTACCATACAAGAACTAATATCTTTGTTCCTTGCCCGATGGCATTGGTTTGCCATCTCGCTTTTGTTGTGTGTAGCCGTGGCAGGACTATACCTCTTCTCCACCCCCAAACAATACACACGCTCGGCTTCGGTAATGGTAAAAGACGACGACAATAAACCCACCTCCGTAAGCAGCGAACTCTCCAACCTCGGCATATTTGGCACAAACACCAACATTCAAAACGAACTGCTCACATTTCAGTCGCCTACCCTGATGACCGAAGTAGTATCTCGTCTTCACCTAAACGAAACATACGTCACTCGCCAAGGATTACGAAACATCGAAATGTACAACTGCTCACCAATCACTGTCGATTTCCACGATGCTAACATTAGCGGACTTTCGTTTCGCATCTACGTTAAATCGGACAAAGAGTACGAGCTATCTAAATTTCGTTACCTTGGAGAAAAAATAAGCGGCACAGTCTCTGGCATTATTGGCACTGCCGTGCAAACCCCAGTTGGCATTGTTACCCTAAAGACAACTCCCCATTTTACCGACGATTTTATAAGTCGCACCATTACCTATTCGAAAAGCGAAATAAGCCGCACTGGCGATGCATACGCCACTCGTCTTAATGCCTCTCTTGCACAGAAAGATGCAACAGTTATATCGCTCAGCATCGAAGATGCTTCGGCACAAAAGTCTGAAGACATACTCAACACTCTCATCACAGTGTATAACGAGAACTGGATGAACTACAAAAACCAAGCTGCCATTAGTACATCGCACTTCATAACCAACCGCCTTGGAGTTATAGAAAACGAACTTGGCAGTGTCGACTCCGACATTGCCACCTACAAAAGCGAAAACCTACTCCCCGACATTCAGGCAGCATCGACACTCTATATGCACCAGTCGGCACAAAACAAGCAACAACTCCTCGACCTCAACAATCAACTTTCTACAGCCAAATACATACGCTCTGCCCTTAATGGCGACGATATGTCGCAACCACTCTCTGGAAGCGCTGGCATAGCAAGCACCAGTATAGCCAAATATATCGACGAGTTTAACGATATGGTTCTAAACCGCAACCTGCTAATAGCCAACAGTAGCGAGCGCAACCCACTTGTTGCCGACCTCACCACCTCGCTCCGCAGTATGAAACAAACCATCATACAGTCGATCGACAATATGATAGTTTTCCTCAATGCCGAAATAAGCAGCATACAAACCGAAGAGCGACAAACTACCAGCCAACTCGCCTCAAGCCCAAACCAAGCCAACTACCTCCTCACAGTAGAACGCCAACAAAAGGTTAAAGAACAACTCTACCTCTACCTACTACAAAAACGTGAGGAAAACGAAATTTCTCAAGCCTTTACAGCCTACAACACTCGTGTTATCACCGAGCCACGCGGTAGCCGCCGCCCCACATCGCCAAAAATGCTCAACGTGGCACTTATAGCACTTGCACTCGGACTTATACTTCCTGCTGTAACAATCTTCGTAATCGAAAACCTCAACACCAAAGTTCGCGGTCGCAAAGATGTTGAGTCGCTAACCATACCATTAATAGGCGAAATACCACAATTCTACTCTGACAAAAAACGAAGTATAAGCCTTAAAAAGACGCAAGCCCAACAGCAAAAAAATGCTATTTTAGTAAAAGCCGGCAGCCGCAACGCCATAAACGAGTCGTTCCGTGTTATTCGTTCTAATATTGACTTTATGACCACTGCCGACTGCACCGACAATGTCTTTGCTATTACATCGTTCAACCCCGGTAGCGGAAAATCGTTCATAGCAATGAACCTTGCCACCTGCTTTGCAATAAAAAATAAAAAGGTACTCGTTATCGATGGCGACCTTCGTCACGGAACAGCATCTATCTTTGTAGGCTCACCTCAAACAGGACTGAGCAGCTACCTTGCCGGACAAATCACCGACTGGCACGACATTATTACTACCGATGAAAAGTACCCCAATATGCACATTGCCCCTATAGGCACAGTACCACCAAACCCCACCGAACTTCTCGACAATGGTAAAATCGAAGCCCTAATTGCCGAACTTCGCACTCAATACGAATACATATTTATCGACTGCCCACCTATCGACATTGTTGCCGACACCCAGATATTAGAGCGTTACGTCGACCGCACAATATTTATTGTCCGTGCAGGATTGCTCGACCGAGATATGTTGCCACAGCTCGAAGATATGTACCAAAACCACCGCTTCAAAAACCTATCGTTCATACTCAATGGCGTTAAACCCACAGGTTCTCGCTACGGATACCATTATGGTTATCAGTATGGTTACCACTACGGCTCGTACTATGCAAACGACGGCAAAATGGGGGGGGTATAACTGGCTGGACAAGAGATAGTTAGCAACACACAGTCAAGAAAGTTGGTCAATAGTATGAATATTTGACCCCAACTATACGAAAAAAAATATTAACTCAACTATCAAAAATAGATTAACACAACAATTAGAATCGCAACTAATATATGTCACTATTCCATCGCACAACAACAATAGCACGCAGCGGTCTGCTACACTCGGCTGTAGACTGCCACTGCCATCTGCTGCCTAAGGTTGACGATGGAGTGCAGCTGTTGGCAGACACCTTGTCGCTACTCTCCACAATGGAACAACAAGGAGTTAAGCGTGTGTGGTTAACGCCACACATTATGGAGGACTACCCCAATAGTGCAGAAAAATTGAAAGATGTGTTTTCCAAAGTAAACGAAGCCTACCGGGGCAACGTTAGTCTAAAATTAGCTGCCGAATATATGCTCGATAGCGAGTTCGATGCACACTTAAACAGCCACAATTTGCTACCACTCTGTCAAGACAAAAAATACTTGCTTGTCGAAACCTCATACTTCAACCCACCAATCCACTTTAGCCACACATTAGAGCGAATACTCTCCGCTGGCTACTTTCCGCTATTGGCTCACCCCGAGCGTTACGAGTATATGGATTTGAACGAGTACACCACTCTTCACGAAATGGGCATCAGTTTTCAGCTTAACCTGCCCTCACTTGTAGGCATTTACGGCAAAGGAGTACAGCAGCGAGCCGAGCACCTACTCCACAGCGGCATGTACAACCTCTATGGCACCGACACCCACACCGTCCACGCCTACCTACACCTCTTAGACGCCCCAATACGCATCAAACACCTCCCACTCATTACCTCACTAACTCCAACACTATAGGGGAGGTTTTATAAATTTAGAATAGTACCACCACCAATAAACCTTACCACAACAGAATTTTAAGCAAAACACTTTTTATTACATATTCACCACACTCACACACTATGAAAGCATGCTTTATGGGATTAGGCTACATAGGCCTACCTACCGCCATCATCGCTGCCAAACACGGCATTGAAATTACTGGAGTCGACATCAACCCACGAGTAGTAGAGATGACCAACGCCGGTCGTCTCCACATTATAGAGCCGGGAATGGAAGAGATGCTACAAGAGGTAGTTGCCGCCGGCACTCTACACGCATCAACAACTCCCGAGCTTAGCGATGCTTACTTTATGGTAGTACCCACCCCATTCAAAGGCAACCACGAACCCGACATCTCCTACGTCCAAGCCGCAACAGCTGCCGTTTTACCTCTGCTCAAAGAGGGCGATCTCTATGTTATTGAGTCGACCTCACCGGTAGGCACAACCGAAACTATGGCTGAATTTATCTTTGCTTCTCGCCCCGAGTTGAAAGGCAAAATACATATAGCCTACTGCCCCGAGCGAGTACTACCCGGCAATGTAATCTACGAACTCGTACATAACGACCGTGTTATTGGTGGACTTGACACAGAGAGTACCGACCACGCTATCCGCTTTTACTCGCAATTTGTACAAGGCACACTGCACCGCACCAACAGCCGCACTGCCGAGATGTGCAAACTAACCGAAAATTCAAGTCGCGATGTACAGATAGCCTTTGCCAACGAACTATCAGTTATATGCGACAAAGCAGGCATAAACGTGTGGGAACTTATATCGCTTGCCAACAAGCACCCGCGAGTAAACATCTTACAGCCGGGCTGTGGAGTTGGCGGACATTGCATAGCAGTAGACCCCTACTTTATAACTGCCGAATTTCCTGCCGAGAGCAAAATTATAGCCGATGCTCGCGAAATAAACAACTACAAATCGTTCTGGTGTGCCGAAAAAGTAAAGAATGCAATGTTAGAATTCGAGCTAAGCCATAATCGCAAACCCTGCATAGCCATGATGGGCTTGGCCTTTAAGCCCAACATCGACGACCTACGCGAAAGCCCTGCCAAGTACATCACCACCAAAGTAATGCAAAGTTGCAACAATGCCGACATACTTGTTGTAGAGCCAAACATAACCGAACACAACGTCTTTAAGCTCACCGACTACCGCACAGCCTACGACCAAGCCGACATAGTTGTCTTCCTCACCGCACACGACCCCTTCCGCACCCTAACCTACAACCCCAACAAAGTAATCCTCGACTTCTGCGGCATCTTCAAAAAATAAAATCAGAAAAATTCTATACTAATTTTTGAGCCTTCCATAAACCACACAAATTATGCCATCTATTACTATCAGAAATATCGGACCAATATCGAATGTCAACAATATCGATATTCGTCCACTCACTTTAGTAATAGGCGAACAGAGTACTGGCAAAAGTACCCTGATGAAAATTGTATGTTTTTGTACTTGGGTAGAAAAACACATTATGATTGAAGGCGATTCTTTTATAGAAGAGTACTCAAACGACTGCCGCTTTCAACGAGAATTGATGAGATTTCATCGTCTAAACGAAGTTTTTTTACACCAAACTCAGAGATAAAATATAATGGCAACAATTAAAAACATACTTGCATCGTACACACCAGATCAAAGTTATCTGATGAGACGACACATTTAGTGTCAGAAAAAGGCAAGAAATACATTGCCAACTTTTCGCAAGATGTAGAAAGTGCAGTATACTCAATTAATGACTACATTATTAAAGAAGGACAACGATGCGACAAACTAATACACTATCTGCCCAACAATAGCGAACACCTGATTTTTGTTGAACTCAAAGGACGAGACATACATCACGCCATTGAACAGGTAGAAGCCACACTAAGCAACCTGGTATTCAAAAATCATCAAGCCAACGCCCAAGCACGTATAATCTCCAACCGTATACCACGCAATTCAAGCAACTCCGAATTAACAAAAGCACGCAACCGCATCAAAAAAAATTCTAACTGCGACCTACGAGCCTTAAACCCCAATACTGCCGAAACTATAAAAATATAAATAAAATAAAAAACAGAACAACAATAACCCCCAAAAAACATATGAAAATCATCGTTACCGGAGCAGCAGGATTTATTGGAGCAAGCCTCGTACAACGTCTCTTAACCGAGATGCCTGAGGTGGAGATTGTTGGCATTGACAACCTCTGCAACTACTACGATGTAAGCCTTAAAGAGTACCGCCTACAACAAATTGCCCATTGTGCAGCCGCTCACCCACAAAGCTCGTGGCAAATGGTGCGTGGCAACATTGCCGATCACACACTAATCACCGACATATTCCGTAAGGAGCGACCCGACATTGTAGTCAACCTTGCAGCACAAGCAGGCGTACGCTACTCCATTACCAACCCCGATGCCTATATCGAGAGCAACATCATAGGGTTTTACAACATACTCGAAGCGTGCCGCCACTCATACGATAATGGCGAGCGAGGGGTGCAGCACCTTGTTTATGCCTCAAGCTCATCGGTCTACGGATCTAACCAAAAAGTGCCATACTCTGTCGACGACCGAGTAGACAACCCGGTATCGCTCTATGCAGCCACCAAGAAGAGCAACGAACTTTTGGCACACGCCTACTCCAAACTCTACAACATACCATCTACGGGATTACGCTTCTTCACAGTCTACGGACCGGCAGGACGCCCCGATATGGCATACTTCGGCTTTACCGACAAGCTACGCCGAGGCGAAACCATCGATATATTCAACTACGGTAACTGCCGCCGCGACTTCACCTATATAGACGACATAGTCGAAGGCGTACACCGAGTAATGATGCAAGCCCCTGCACGAGCCATAGGCAGCGACGGACTACCCATACCACCCTACCGAATATACAACATAGGCAACAGTCAGCCCGAAAACCTCTTAGACTTTGTACAAACACTCCAAGAAGAACTTGTCCGAGCCGAAGTACTTCCCCCCCACTACGACTTTGCCGCCCACCGCCGCCTTGTACCCATGCAACCCGGCGATGTACCCACCACCTATGCCGACACCACAGCCCTCGAGTGCGACTTCTCCTACCGCCCCAACACCCCACTCCGCACCGGCCTCCGACACTTCGCCCAATGGTACAAACAATATTATCTAACAAACAACGAATAAAACTTCTACTCCCACAATTGCAAAATAACTCAAAATAAAAACACAACAACACCCATGCAATCATTCAAAACATATATACAACAACCACGGCAGTTGGCACTGGCACTGCTAAAGAAGTGCAACTTCCTCTTCTCGGACAAAACCTATCTAAAATTGCGTTTTCGTCTACAGATGGGTTATAAGCTCAACCTCGACCACCCTCAAACATTCAACGAAAAACTTCAGTGGCTAAAACTTTACGACCGACAACCTATCTATACCACCATGGTCGACAAATACGCTGTAAAACAATATGTTGCCAACATTATAGGCGAACAATATATCATACCCACATTGGCAGTTTACAATACCCCGGAAGAGATTGACTTCGATGCACTGCCCAACCAATTTGTACTTAAAACAACACACTCTGGAGGTAGCACTGGCGTTGTAATTTGTCGCGACAAATCACACTTCGACCGCAAAAAAGCACTCGCTAAACTAAGCACCTCACTAAAGGCGGACATATACAAAACGAATCGGGAATGGCCATACAAAGATGTGCCAAAACGCATTATTGCCGAAAAGTATATAGAAAACAGCTCAAAAAGCGAACTATACGACTACAAGTTCTTCTGCTTTGGCGGAGAGTGCCGCTGTATGAAAGTAGACTTCGACCGCTTTATTCAACACCATGCCAACTACTACGATGTCAAAGGTAACATCCTACATTTTGGCGAAGCCGACCTTCCACCTATCTACGACCGCAAAGTGGCAATGCCCACCAACTTAAACCTAATGATACAATTAGTTAACCAACTAAGCCAAACCACACCATTCCTTCGCACTGACCTCTACGACATCGATGGCAAAATATATTTTGGTGAACTCACATTCTATCCTGCATCAGGAATGGGGCATTTCACCTCAGATGAGTGGGACAGCAAACTCGGACAATGGCTAAAAATACCAGACATATCAACAACAGCCACCCAAAACGGCAATAACCGAATTTGGGGGGGGCAACTTATTGTGTATGAGGGTGTTATAATATTACTGCAAACAACTAATAAAAACGCATCATATGATAATGTATTAAACGATTATAAGTTTTATTGTTTTAATGGTAAGATGGGATATATGCTAATATCTCAAGGAAGATTTACAGAACACACCTATTTCGATTATTTCGATAAGGAATTCAACCATTTACCATTTACTCAAGGAGCAAATAATAGTCCCAACAAAATAGACATACCCGATAAATTTGCAGAAATGGTAAAATTAGCGGAGCAATTATCTGCTGGATTACCTCACGTAAGGGTAGATTTATACAATATAAATGGTATAATTTATTTTGGCGAACTCACCTTTTTCGACTCCAGTGGTTTTGAAAAATTTGAGCCATCGGAGTGGGACTACCATTGGGGAAAACAAATTGCACTCCCATCAAAAAACAATAAAACAATATAATCGTATGAACATAAACATAATAAATATGCCCCTTGACTATGGAGCAGGAGTACGCGGCACAAGTGCTGCTCCTCAAATATTATTCAATTCAGGACTAATGGCTCGTCTACAATCGCTTGGACACAACATTATTACAGAAACCTGTCCAGTAGAGCCTTGCCCAGTAGAACCAGAAAACTCCGATGCAAAACATCTTGAACCAATAGCCAAGTCATGTTGTGCATTAGCAGACAAAGTCATAGCGTCACATAGCAATGGAGTATTCCCACTCATTATTGGAGGCGACCATTCAATATTGCTCGGTACGCTTGCCGGTACATCTAAAGCGGCTATAAAACAAGGAAAACAAATAGGAGTAATATATGTAGATGCCCACGGAGACTTCAATACCCCAGAGTCCTCTCCAACAGGCAATATACATGGTATGTGTCTTGCGGCATCATGCGGAGTGGGGCTGCCAAAACTCGTAAACTTACACCACAATGGTCAAAAAATTAACCCTCAAAATGTCTACATTATAGCTGCACGAGATTTAGATATTACCGAAAAAGAAGTGATGCGTAAGGCAAATATACAAGTTAGGACAATGACAGATATTGCAGAG
>X285_Short_beaked_Echidna__coassemble_418_pt1 | contig 32843 bp, 25 predicted proteins | sample X285_Short_beaked_Echidna__metabat2_high_PE_005 | metagenome-assembled genome bin X285_Short_beaked_Echidna
GAAGCAACCGAACAAGAACCCTCACAAGACAGAATGTTTAACTTTGAAGACGAGGCGGAACTATGAATGAGCAGAGAAAACTAAAAGAATAAACAGCAAGACAATGAAAGCATTAGAATATCAGCAACGGGCTGTAACGGTATTGATCGACAAAACAATTCGTCTGTTAAATGCCGGTGGACAGCGAAATAAATTGGTGTTTGAAGCTACCACGGGAGCAGGAAAAACGGTTATGGCTTGTCAGATGCTCGCAGGTCTTATGGACCAGCTGCACGACCGTGGCGATAGCCGCTATCAAGAAGCGGCGTTCATCTGGTTTGCACCGCGCAAACTACACATACAGAGTTACAACAAACTTAAAGGAGCATTTGAGGAGACTCGCACCTTGCACCCCGTAATGTTCGACGAGATAGACCAAAACGAGGGCATTCGCCCCGGCGAAATACTCTTTGTAAACTGGGAGAGTGTGAATAAAGAGAGTAATGTGATGGTGCGTGAGGGCGATTGCTCACTCTCGCTTTACGAGATTGCAGACCGTACAAAAGAGGAATTTGGCTTGCCTATTGTGGCTATCATCGATGAGGAACATATGTTTTGGTCGCGCACGGCAGACAAGTCGGCAGCCGTGCTCGACAAAATAAACCCGGCAGTGGAAATCCGTATCTCCGCAACACCCAAAACGACCAATCCCAAAGAGAAGGTAATGGTTTACCGCCAAGATGTAATAGCGGCCGAAATGATTAAGAAAGAGGTGGTACTCAACCCTGAAATAGAACTGAACTTCTCTAACGAATTGGAGCTGAATGCCAATCTCATAAAGGCAGCATTGGATAAGCGCAATCAGATAGCCGAAGCCTATCGGGAAATAGGAGCCAATGTAAATCCGCTGTTACTCATACAGTTGCCCAACGACACCAAAGAGAATATGACTGCCGAAGATACTGCCATAGCAAATCAGGTAAAGCAATATCTCGGTGTGATGTGCGGCATCACCACCGACAATCATCGTTTGGCAATATGGCTTGCCGGGGAGAAAGAGAATCTGACCGACTTGGAACAGGCGGACAATATGACCGAAGTATTGCTTTTCAAAGAAGCCATTGCTTTGGGTTGGGATTGCCCTCGTGCTGCCGTACTGCTCATATTCCGCAAATTGCAGAGCGACCAGTTTACCATTCAGACGGTAGGGCGTATTATGCGTATGCCCGAACAACGACATTACCCCAAAGAGGTACTCAACAGCGGCTATGTGTTTACCGACATTGCCAAGGACAAAATTCAGATAGTTACGGCAGATGCCGGCTATATACTCAACAACACCCTTACAGCACACCGCCGAGAGAAGTTAAACAACATTTGGCTTCCTGCCAGCTACTCAGAAAGACCTAATGTGGAGCGAAATTACCTTGGACCTGATTTTCGCAAAGTACTTATTGAGGAGGCTCGTCGGTTTTGGTCTTTCGCCGAGGGGAAACTGTTGTTCTCGCTCGAAGAACTCGCACAGTTGGACAACGACAATGAGAGCAGCTCACTTGCCGAAAGCGACTCTGCACAAGTAAATGAAAACAGAAAAAGGGTGGCAAACTCCTTGCGGCTCGATGTAGAAAATATAAATATAGAGATACCGCAAAACGTACATTTCCAGAATGAGCAGCAGACATTAGAGGCAGGCACTATCAAATATGCACGTAAAGCCACAGAGATAGACCGTGTGTTTATGGCTTATATCGCCACTAAAGGACATCAGTTCGAGAGCAAAGGGCGGACAGATAAAATTGCAAGTTACCTACTCGAAGTAATTGCCGATTTCTTTGGTGTGTTCGATACGGATGCCAAGAAAGTGGTACTCTTTCATCAGAACCGCCCCAAATTTGACCGCATCATAGACACGGCATTAGAACGCTATGCCCTGCTGCGTAATAGAGCCAAGAAAGAATCGGCGGCAAAGAGGGTATTTAAACAATACAACTGGGAGATACCCGAAGAGAGAACTTATGACAGCGAAACAAATCATATATTTGAAGAGGTACAAAACCATGCTTTGCAGCCGTTTGTCCAGCTCAATCAGGCATCAAACCCCGAAAAGAACTTCATTGCCTTTTTGGAAGAAAATAGCCAATACATAGATTGGTGGTATAAAAACGGCGACAGTGGTAAACAGCATTATGCTATAGAATATACCGCCGGAGATAACGGTGCCAAATCGCTGTTTTATGTCGATTTTGTAATACGAATGAAAAACGGCAACATCTATCTGTTCGACACCAAAAGTAGTGGCAGTGATGCCTTTGCTCACGAGAAACACAACGCACTATTAGAGTATATCAGCAAACACTCAACAGCCGAAATGCCCCTGCACGGCGGTGTTATCATCCAACAAGGAGCGAATTGGCTATACTCGCCACTAACCATTGAGAACACCACCGACACCTTAAATTGGAGCAGTTTTTACCCTCAAACAGCATAAGAGAATTTATAATCAGAATTGGATATTCAAAAAAGTGAATTTATAGAACCTCCCATAACGATTATGCTACCATATAACAGATAATTAAACTAATCACCCTAACAAAAATAAATACAATATAACCGATATGACACAACGTGATGTAATTATTGCTTGCGATTTTGCAAGTGCCGAAGCTACTTACGCTTTTTTAGATAAATTCCACGACGAGAAACCTTTCGTGAAAATAGGTATGGAACTCTTCTATGCCGAGGGTCCCGCTATTGTACGTGAAATTAAACGCCGTGGTCACCGCATATTCCTCGACCTTAAACTCCACGACATTCCCAATACCGTAAAAAAGTCGATGGCTGTTCTCTCTCGCCTCGATGTGGATATGTGCAATCTCCACGCCGCCGGTACTGTTGAGATGATGCGTGCTGCCCTCGAAGGTCTTACTCGTGAGGATGGCTCTCGCCCTTTGCTTATTGCCGTTACTCAACTTACCTCTACTAGCGAGGAACGTATGCACTCCGACTTGCTTATCGATGGAAAAATAAACGATGTAGTGGTTCACTACGCTCGTTGCGCACGGGAGGCAGGTCTCGATGGCGTGGTCTGCTCACCCCTCGAAGCCGGTCTTGTTAAAGAGGCTTGCGGACGTGAGTTTATGACCGTTACCCCAGGTATCCGTTTTGCCGATGGTGAGGTGGGCGACCAAGTGCGCATAACCACTCCTGCTCGCGCTCGTGAAATTGGTACCGACTACATAGTAGTAGGACGTCCTATTACCGCAGCCCCCGACCCCGTTGCCGCTTATCGCCGCTGTGTTGCCGAGTTTGTCGAAGGCAAAAAAAGGGAGTAGCAAAAACAACTATTAGAAAAGTCAATTATCAACCATTCATCAAAAATAAATTATAAACAAATCCACAACACATACATATTATGGAAAAGAAAATAGCCAAAGATCTCCTTTCAATACAAGCCGTATTCCTACGTCCCGAGCAACCTTTCACTTGGGCAAGTGGCATTAAAAGCCCTATCTATTGCGACAACCGTCTCACCCTCACCTCTGTACCAGTGCGTACCGATGTAGAGGCAGGTCTTGCCGAAATAGTAAAAAAATACTACCCCGAAGCCGAAGTGCTTATGGGTACTTCTACCGCAGGTATTGCTCACGCTGCCATTACTGCAACTATCCTCAATCTCCCAATGGGTTATGTACGCTCTGGTTCTAAAGACCATGGTCGTGGCAACCAAATTGAGGGGCGTTTAGAGAAAGGACAAAAAGTAGTTGTTATCGAAGACCTTATCTCTACTGGCGGTAGCTGCATAGAGGTGGTTAACGTACTTCGTGAAGCTGGTGCCGATGTCCTTGGTGTAGCTTCTATCTTTACATACGGAATGAAAAAAGGCCTCGACCGTATGGCAGAGGCTAATGTCATTAACCACAGCCTCTCTAACCTCGATACTCTTGTAGATGTGGCAGTAGAGGAAAACTATATACGCCCCGAAGATAAGCAGAAACTCCTCGCTTTCCGTGCCAACCCATCGGACGAGTCGTGGATGCAGAAATAATTTTTTTAAATTACAAAGTAAATTGGATTTATAGAATCTCCCTATATCTGACTTACTAAATTATACCTACCTATTATGCGTCATTTATTAGATCCTACCGACCTTACCATTGAGGAGATTGATGCCTTGATGGAGCGTGCTATCGATATTATCGACCATCGCGACTGCTATGCCGATGTGTGTCGTGGCAAGAAGTTGGCAACACTCTTTTACGAGCCAAGCACTCGCACCCGACTTAGTTTTACTGCCGCTATGATGGAACTTGGCGGCAATGTCCTCGGCTTTTCCGATGCTGCCAGTTCGTCGGTGTCGAAAGGCGAAACGGTGGCTGATACTGTGCGTGTGATAAGCAAGTTTGCCGATATTATAGCTATGCGCCACCCCAAAGAGGGCGCACCATTTATAGCCACTCAGTACTCCGAAATACCGGTCATCAATGCCGGAGATGGAGGTCATAGTCACCCCACACAAACGCTTACCGACTTGCTCACTATTCGTCGTGAACTTGGGCATTTCGATAATTTGACCATAGGTCTTTGTGGCGACCTTAAATTTGGTCGCACCGTCCACTCTTTGATAAAAGCAATGGGACGATACCAAGGAGTGAAGTTTGTACTTATAGCTCCCAACGAATTGCGCTTGCCCGACTATATAAAGCACGATGTGTGCGATGCACAGGGGCTTTCGTACATCGAAGTATCTACTCTCGAAGAGGCAATGCCTATGCTCGATGTATTATATATGACACGTGTACAACAGGAGCGATTCGACGATCGTGAGCAGTACGAACGCCTCAAGGATAGCTTTATTCTCGATACCGACAAGATGGCTTTGGCAAAACCTCAGATGATAGTGCTGCACCCACTGCCACGAGTAAACGAAATAACACAGGCTGTCGACCTTGACCCGCGAGCTGCCTATTTCCGCCAAGTTGAAAATGGTAAATTTGTACGTATGGCACTCATCTACACTCTACTTCAATGGCGAGATAAACCCTACACTTCAACGCATACGCATCGTGAAGTAGTAAGTGGCGCACCTTGCAGCAATAACCGCTGCATATCTACAGTAGAGCCGGTAGAAAATCTATACTACCGTGCAGAAAATGGAGTCTATCGCTGTGCGTATTGCGACCACGAGAAATAGAAATTGAAAAATATTTTTCTATAACTATTGCGATATAAAAAAAATGTTATACCTTTGTAGCCAATGATAGGTATTCATTGACTTATCGTTTATTTTCTAAGAGGTGGCTCTATTTATAAAGCAGAGTTGTCCAAAAAATACATCATCTATTAATTGTTATAGGATATGAGTGAACAAATTAATGATCAGCAGAATGTAGCTACAGAGCCTGCTGCTGAGCCTGTAGCTCCCAAAAAGAAACTGACCTATCAAGAATATTTAGAAAAACGTAAACGTCGCGAGAAAAGAGAAAACTCGGCTATGCTCAAGCTCTTTATCTTCTCTTTGATTGCTGTGTCGCTGATAGTTATTATATCACTTCTGTCGAAATATTTCTAAATGTTCCGATAAGATACATTATAAAAGACAATGCTTATTCACTATATGGTGTATAAGCATTGCTTTTTTTCGGAAGCTTACGCCAAATATTAGTGGTAGAATCTTTCTTAAAACAAAAATGACGATAATTCGTTGAAGAATTATCGTCATTCTGCTCTCCCTCTTGGACTTGAACCAAGGACCCTCTGATTAACAGTCAGATGCTCTAACCAACTGAGCTAAGGAAGAATTTTTTGTAATTTATTCACCACTCACCTTTTGTTGCCTTTCGGCTTCGCTCTCCCTCTTGGACTTGAACCAAGGACCCTCTGATTAACAGTCAGATGCTCTAACCAACTGAGCTAAGGAAGAATTAGTGTGCCACTCATCTCTGAATTGCTCGGCAAAGGTACTGCTTTTTTTTGAATTGTCAAAATATTTTGCGCCTTTTTTTTGAGAATTTTCTTCACCTTTGTTATCTCTCTATGTTATAGGAGTTAGCAGTGTGGCGGAGATGATATTTTGTGCCTTATTAACGCAATTTTGCACCCAATTTCTGCTCGTACGCTGCAATTAGGCGTTGCATTATCTGGTCAATTTGCTTGTCGGTAAGCGTTTTTTCGGTGTCCTGCAGTGTAAAGTTTACTGCGTACGACTTTTTGCCTGCTTCTAAATTCTTACCTTCGTACACATCAAATAGTTTTACTCCACGTAGTAGTTTCTTCTCGGTGGCGTATGCTATCTGTTCTATTTCGCCAAAGGTGGTAGTTTTGTCGATAAGTAGTGCTAAGTCGCGGCGAACTTCGGGGTACTTCGATATTTCGGTAGCACTTATTTTGTGTTTGCTTAACTCACGTAGTGCTTGCGCCCATACAATGTCGGCAAAGTACACTGGTTCGTCTATCTCGAAACGTTTGCATATTGCTTTGTTAACAATGCCGATAGTGGCAAGTAGTTTACTTCCTGAGGTGCTAATGGTTAGTTGCTGACTTAGTATGTCGCTCTCGCCCTCGGTAATTGTTAGTCGTTGCAAATCTATGCCCATACGTGTTAGCACGTTCTGCACGTGTGCTTTGAGCATATAGATGGTTGTTGGCTCGGCTTTGGTTGACCAGTTGGCGGTTGAGCGTTTACCTGTTATCCACATTCCCAAATGATACTCTTCGCTATATGGGCTTAGACGGTTTTCGCCATTACGTTTTGTCTCATCGTAGTGGTAGCAGTTGCCAAACTCGTAAAATTTGAGGTCGGCATTCTGACGGTTGGCATTGTGCGCTATGCTTTCCAATCCGCCAAAGAGTAGTGTTTGGCGCATTACGTTAAGGTCGGTACTAATGCTATTTATAACACGTACACAATGCTCCACAGGGTATTGCTTTAAGTCGGCATAGTAGCCTGCTTTCGTTAGTGATATGTTTAGTATTTCGTGAAAGCCATTGCCTGTGAGCTGTTCCGATATAAGGTTTTGCCAACGATTGCTGTCTACACCTTTCGAGAAACTGAAATTGGCTACAAGGCGTTCGGGTATCTCTACATTGTTGTACCCATAAATACGCATTATATCCTCTATCACATCTACATCGCGCTGTACATCTACACGATATGCTGGTACTCGTAGTGTGTAGCTTTCATCGTTGTTTTCTACTATCTCCATCTCCAAGCCTTTAAATATACGCTCAACCATATCGGTAGGTATATCTTTGCCTATGAGTGAGTTTATCTTCTTTTTGCTAACTGTTACTGTAAAGTCGTCTATCGGAGTGGGGTAGCGGTCTACTATTTCCGACGATATTTTGCCTCCGGTAAGGTCGGCTATAAGCATAGCCGCATATTTTAGTATGTATATAGTCTGATGAGGGTCAATGCCACGTTCGTAGCGGAAACTTGCATCGGTATTCAAACCAAAGCGGTGTGCAGTTTTACGTATCGATACTGGGTTAAAGTATGCCGACTCAATAAATATGCTATTGGTATGCTCTGTTACGCCCGATTTTAGTCCGCCAAATACACCACCTATGCACATTGGCTCTAAGGCGTTGCATATCATAAGGTCTTGGTCGGTAAGGGTGCGCTCTACACCATCTAAGGTAAGGAATTTAGTGCCATCGGCAACTGTTTGTACTCGCACAGTGTCGCCAATTATTTTGGCTGCATCGAATGCGTGGAGTGGTTGTCCAAAAGCGTGGAGAATATAGTTTGTAGCATCTACTACATTGTTTATGGAGCGTATGCCTATTGATGTAAGACGCTCTTTGAGCCATTTTGGCGATTCGCCAACTGTAGCATTGGTAATAGTTATGCCCGAGTAGCGAGGACAGCGGTCGGCATTTACCAATTCAACCTCGATTGGAAGTGAGTGGTCTGCCACTTTGAAGTTGTCGACCGATGGACGTGTGAGCCGGTATGGTATTTGGTGAGCCTCGAAATAGGCTGCAAGGTCGCGAGCCACACCATAGTGCGAGGTGGCATCGGCACGGTTGGGGGTTATGTCTACCTCTATTACGTAGTCGTCTTCTATGCCGAAATATTCGGCAGCTTTCATACCCACAGGGGTGTCGGTAGGGAGAACCATTATACCATCGTGGCTTGCGCCTACACCTATCTCGTCTTCGGCACAAATCATACCGAGCGACTCAACGCCGCGCATCTTCGAACGTTTAATGGTGAAACTCTCATCTCCATCGTATAGCACAGTGCCAATAGTAGCTACAATAACTTTTTGTCCGGCGGCAACATTTGGTGCACCGCACACTATTTGTAGAGGGCTATCAGAGCCTACATTTACTGTTGTTACGTGCAGGTGGTCGGAGTTTTCGTGGTCAACACAAGTCATCACCTCGCCCACTACCAAGCCTTCAAGTCCGCCACGAATCGACTGAACCTTGTCTACACATCCCACTTCCAATCCTATAGAAGTCAATATTTTAGCTACTTCATCTGCTGTTTTATCGCAAGTTATATACTCACGTAGCCATTTGTACGATATATTCATATTGTTATATTTGTTTTTCCAATTTTGTACGTTTTCATTTCAACTTGCAAATTTACAACAATTTGCCTACAATACAAAATAAAAATTTACCCCTCCAACTCTCAGCAGTTGCACCCTATTTCTTTGTTTTGTTATCTACCAACAACACATCGTTTATCACTTGAACGAGGGTCTCTTTAGGTAGAAGTCCTTTTGCTACTTGGGGTTGACCGCCTTTGGGGCAGAAGAATATAGTAGGAATACTGCGTATGCCAAAGGCAGCGGCAAGTTCACGTTCTACTTCAGTATTTACTTTGTAAATTACTATCTTACCTTTGTATTCCGAGGCAAGTTCTTCGAGAATTGGAGCTAAGCGTTTGCAGGGTCCGCACCAAGTGGTATAGAAGTCGATGATGCAAGGCAGTTTGCCACGGTATGTCCATTCGGCAGTATCTTTTTCGTAGTTCCATACGTTCTGCAAAAAGTCGGCTTTGGTAATATGTTTGATTTCGGCTGTCTGTGCCATAGAAATCATTGAAATGGCCAGTGCAGCCACAAAAAGAGCAATACGTTTCATATCTCTAATAATATTTCAGTTAAGTGTTTTTATATCAGTGTTTGGTTTGTGTTTTATCGTTCAAAAATGTTTTGTTTACTATTGTTTAGACTGCAATAGATTATTGTTGTTTAACAAGGTCAATGGCTATTGGCAATTGACGGTCGAAACGAGTGTTGTATTCTATTGCTCCTCGTTGGAAATAGTAGCGTTTAACTATCTCGTTTTCAAGAAAAAGGCGAATGTCTCGCTCAAATAGTCGCAAGTCTTCTTTTACATTAGGTTGAAGAGCCGCTGCCAATTGGTCGAACAATTTGTTGGTTTTAACATCGTAACCCTCAATTTTTACTCCTTCGCGCAACTCTTGTAGTCGTTTCTCCGATTCAAGTCGATAGGTAAATCCCGACTTCTCTACCCAATCACAAAAGTGGTCATACTCTTCGGCGGTAAGTGTAAAGTCGGCTGGCGATGCTATAGTTTTATGACTTGCGCAATACTCGTTTGCATACTTAAAATATATGCTTTTTACCAACATATAATGAGAAATATTGTATTGTTCCTCTTCGGTATATAAAGAGTCGGGCATTATGCCGCTACCATCGTACACTGGTCTGCCTTTACGAGTGTGATATTCGGTCAGTAATGAATCGGGGGTATAGCGGCTACGCATATCTGCTTGATTTTTGGCATAATCTACAGCCTGAATACAACGTCCCGAAGGTAGATAATATTTCGATGTGGTTACTTTTAAAAACGAGTTGTATGGCAGTTGACGTAGGTTTTGTACTAATCCTTTTCCAAAAGTCTGGTCGCCAAATATTATGCCACGGTCTAAATCTTGCATAGCTCCCGATAGTATTTCGGACGATGAAGCTGTATTTTGGTCAACCATAAAGAGCAACTTCATATTGGGGAAACGTGGCTCACGAGTGGTGCGATAGGAGCGTTTGTCATCATCGTGCCGACCACGCATTGACACAATCTCTGTTCCTTTTGGTACGAAAAGCGATGCTACAGCCACAGCCTGATCTACCAATCCGCCGCCATTACCACGAAGGTCTATAATCAGGCGGTCAATGCCATATCTACTAACTAACTCGTCAAGAGCATTTTCAAAGTCGGAGGCTGTGCGGTCTATAAAGTCGTTTATAGATATATACCCAACCCCATCTGCCACCTCGTTGTAATAGGCTATTGTGGGAGTTTGTACTATTTGGCGAAGAAAATGTTTTTCTATTAAACCTTTATGACCAAGACGGCGAACCTTTATATGTATTGTCGATTGTGGTTTGCCACGCAACATATTGCTCACATCGTTCAAGGCTTTACCTTCGCATTTTACACCGTCAATCTCTACAATCTCATCGCCGGCTTGCAAACCATTTACCTGAGCCGGCATACCATAGAAAGGCTCCGAGATACAAGGCTTTCCGTCCGACATTTGTATAAGCGAACCTATGCCGCCATACTCGCCCGAACGAAGACGTTTAACCATCTCTTGGTCTTTTTCCGATATGAACACTGTATAAGGGTCTAAGCCATAGAGCATACGGTCGACAGACAATTTTAACATCTCCTCAAAGTGGAGAGTGTCTACATAGTTAATTTGCAATTCGCGCAGTATTGCCGAATATATCTCTATCTGTTTCATTGCCTCGAATGTCGGGTCGTACTTTTTTTTAGCGGCAGCCGACATAGGCAATGCAGTGATAAGTGCTACAAGTGGTATTAATAGGTATTTCATATTTTTCGTCATAATGAGCGTTTTAAGTTTTGTTTTATGCCATATTGCGTTGCTTTTTTATGGCATCGTAGGCATCTTTTACTTTGCGGAATTTTTCGGTGGCAGTCTGTTTAGCCTCTTCGCCAAGGCTACTTACCTTGTCGGGGTGGTACTTCATTGCCATTTTGCGGTAAGCTTTTTTTACCTCATCGTCGGTAGCAGTAGATGGTATTTCAAGCACGTCGTAAGCCCAGTTAGAATTGGACTGTACCATAAACATAGCACGGATTGAGGCTGTGTCCTGTTCCGATATCATCATATTATAGGCTATCGTGTCTATAACTTTAGTTTCAGAGGTGCACAACTCTCCATCTACGGCTGCTAAATCGTACAATATATGTAGTAGTTGCAAACGAGAGCTATATGTTAAGTTGGCGGCACACTGACGAGCCACTGGCACAGGGTCAATTTCCTGGTCAAGCATTTTTTTGAGCAGTTGTAGTGCTTCTAAAGTCCCTTGTTCGCCAAAATTAGCCAAGAGTACACGCTTTACCGAGTTCAATTCGCTCTTAACAATCTTGCCGTCGGCTTTTATCACCGAAGCCATCAGCACTAACATAGCTACCTGAAAATCGTTAGCTGCGTGCGAAGCTCGTTGCGCATTGTTTGGTGAATTTGTATTGATAAATGGACGATGTTGATGTTGCTCATTGTAGCTATTTTGTCTGTCGGACAACGAAGCTAAATACACCCCTATAATAGCACCTATTGGACCGCCAAGCGTCCAACCCAATCCGCCATATAATATCTTTTTAAATAATCCCATAATTATGTTTATAGTATAGCTTTGCAAAGGTAGTGAAAGTTGAGCGAAGAACAAAACAAATTTATTTGTTTTTTATTCCGAAACGCATCCTACCTTAGACGAAGTCCAAGGTAGTGAAAGCCAGAGCGAAGAACAAAACAAATTTATTTGTTTTTTATTCCGAAACGCATCCTACCACTCTTTTTTATTGGGGGTCAACATCAATGGCAAATGATGTTTGGCGAAATTCTTTTACATCTTTTACAGCTGCTATCTCGGTGGTCAATATCTGTTTGGCTTTGGCGATAGGGGCTTGTACTTCGATTTTTAAGATAATCTGCTGCATATACATATTTTGTATGCGTGCTATAGCAGGAGCATCGGGTCCGAGTACACGGTTTGCAAAGCGCAAACGTAGTCGTTCACCAAAACGATAAGCGGCTGTGGCACAGATGTCTTTATCGGTGTGACGTACTAATATCTTTATCAAACGATAGTAGGGTGGGTAATGAAATGTGTAGCGTTCTACCATTTGGTGAGCAAAAAACGCTTTAAAGTTGTCGTTAACAATTTGGCGAATAACCTCGTTGTCGGGTTGCGAAGTCTGTATCATCACTCGTCCTGCTGTTGCACCACGTCCGCAACGCCCTATGGCTTGACCAATAATCTGAAATGCTCGCTCATGAGCGCGAAAGTCGGAGTGGAACAGCAGATTGTCGGCGTTGACAATGCACACAAGCGATACATTGTCAACATCAATGCCTTTTGTAACCATTTGTGTGCCAACAAGAATATCCGTTTTGCCGCACTCTAATTCGGCAAATATGCGGTCGTGGGCAGTAGTTGTGCGTGAAGTATCTAAATCGAGACGAGAGATGTCGGCATCGGGGAATAGCTGTCGCAGTTCAACCTCTACCTGTTCAGTTCCGAAACCACGAGAGGTGAGTGTGCGGCTGTGGCATTGGGGACACTCTTCGCTCCATGTTTCGGTGTGTCCGCAATAGTGACAAGTGAGCGCACCGGTATGTTTATGAACTGTTAGGCTGACATCGCAATTTGGGCAACGAGGCACGTAGCCACATTTGGTGCATTCGGTGTAAGGAGCAAATCCGCGGCGGTTTTGAAACACTATAACCTGATGTTTAGCAGCCAGTGTTTCACGTATTGCCTCAATCATCTCGAAAGAGAAATGCCCTTTCAAACGACGCTGTTTTCGACACTCTACCATATCGGTAATTAACACGCGAGGAGGAGTGTTCGTTGTTATATTATTATTGTTGTTATTATCCGTGTTTTCTGAAATTGGGGCTAAATATCTCTCACCAAGACGTACTAATCCATACTTTTCAAAATGGCAATTTGAGTAGGTGTCGACAGAGGGGGTAGATGTGCCAAGAAGTACCTTTGCACCATAAAGCGTTCCAAGGTATATGGCTAAGTCGCGCCCATGGTAGCGAGGTGAGGGGTCGGACTGCTTGTAGCCCATATCGTGTTCGTCGTCTACAATAACCAATTTAAGATTTTGATATGGAAGAAATAGTGCAGCACGTACTCCCACAATTAGTTGATAGGGTGAAGCGGAGAGTTGGTGGTTGTATGTTTCTACTCGTTCGTAACTGGTGCATTGCGAGTGGTATGTACCCATTGCACTACCGAAATACGATTTCATTTTATATGTCAACCGACGAGTAAGCCCCACTTCGGGCAGTAGCAACAATGCCTGTCCGCCACGCTCAATAACTTGTTGTATAAGGTGAATATAAATTTCGGTTTTTCCCGATGCCGGTGCGCCGTGAAGTAGCACTACTTGCTTGTCGTGCCATTGCTCTATGATATTGTTAAGAGCCTCTGTTTGATGGGTTGTTAATGGGTTTAACTCTTTCGATGCCTCAGAGGCGGTGTCTATACGGTCTATTCGTCGTTGTTTTTGCAAGAAAACTCCTTTATCGACCAATGCTTTTATAATGGCAGGGCTTATGCCGTAAGTTTTTGCAAATTCGCTTCGTTCCACGGCTTTGGTCTGATGCGAGTGTTCGATGTATAACTCCAAGGCTTCGAGTTGCTTTTTAGAACGATGCAGCTCGTCTCGCAGTTCTTGCAGTTTTTCCAAAGAGTGATACGCCGGGTGGAGCGATAAATGGATGGTATATTTAGGTTTGTAGGCATTGACAAGTCGCTCATCGTTTACAACAACACCTCGGTCTATAAGGCGGCGAATGCTACTCATATAGTTTGCAGCAAATTCATCGGTGCGATGTGCTTTTAGGTCTTTGAGTTGCGCCACAATATTCTCTTCTCGTGCTGTAAGATGTACATCATCGGTGAGCATCTCTTCTACTAAAGTTATCTCATGTTCGCTCTCTATGCGTAGTGCAGGCGGCAAGGCTATGCGATACACTTCGCCAAGCGATGAACAGTAGTAGTCGGCAATAAACTGCCATAACTGTCGTTGTCGTTCGGTAACGGTGGGCTGCTCGTCAATTACAGAAGCAATAGGCTTTATATTGGGAAATTTGGAGGCGTTGTTATGCAACCGAAACACTATGCCTGTATAAAATTTGCTCCGTCCCACAGGAACTATTACACGCATTCCCGCTGCCACACTATCTTCAATTTCAGTGGGAATAGTGTAGGTAAAAGTTTGTGATAGGGAAAGTGGCAATATAACGTCGGCAAAAAGCATAAGAAAAATTACAAGTAATAAATAATGCAACTACAAAGGTAGTGAAAGTTGCGTGTAGAACAAAATAATTTTTGTACTTTTGCATTGAGTATCATTTGCCGTGGGTGAGATATAGAGAACGTTTAGTAGTGGGATAGGTAATGAGTTGAAAGGTACAATGATAGTGTTGCGAGGCGAGATGAATATGATACTCCGAAGTGGACTGCGGTCTGCGCTTGACGAGAAAATAAAAACATAAGATAATGCAAAATCAATGGATCTTACGACAGTTGACAGCAGATGAAGATAAGAAAAAGATCCTCCTTGCAGATGAATTAGGAATTTCTACACAGTTAGCTCGGTTGCTTATACTGCGTGGAGTAGAGACGTTTGATCAGGCGAAAGCATTCTTTCGTCCCGAATTGTCGTCCCTTCACGACCCGTTCCTAATTAAGGATATGCGAGAGGCTGTAGACAGGCTCAATAAAGCTCTCAAGCGCAAGGAGAAAATCCTCATTTACGGCGACTATGATGTCGATGGCACTACGGCTGTAGCTTTAGTGTACAAATTTTTGCAGCCCTATATGGGTGCTTCGCAAATCGATTTCTATATCCCCGATCGTTACGACGAGGGGTATGGTGTGTCGAAAAAAGGTATAGAATACGCCCATACCAATGGGGTGAGCCTTATCATTACCCTCGACTGCGGTATAAAGGCTATCGAAGAGGTGGACTATGCTGCTTTGCTTGGCATAGATGTCATAGTGTGCGACCATCATACTACCGACGATGTGTTGCCTCGTGCCGTGGCAGTACTCGACTCAAAGCGTGCCGATGACAACTATCCCTATAAACATCTTTCGGGCTGCGGTGTAGGCTTTAAGTTTATGCAGGCTTTTGCCCAGGACAATGGTATTGACTTTTCGCAATTGGAGAGCCTGCTCGATTTAGTGGCAGTAAGCATAGCATCGGATATAGTGCCTATAACAGGCGAAAACCGCATATTGGCACACTACGGACTAAAATGTCTTAACGAGTCGCCTTCGTGTGGACTTAAGGCGATAATGGACGTGTGCAATCTTCGTAACACAAAAGGTATAAAAAAGGTGAACGAGGCTCCTATCACTGTAAACGACATAATATTCAAAATAGGTCCGCGCATAAATGCTTCGGGACGAATGAAGTCGGGACGTGAAGTTGTGGAACTGTTGGTATCTAATAGCCGCTCGGCATCGAAAGATATCAGTGCAAATATTGACGAGTACAATAGTCAACGTCGCGAAATAGACCAACAAACAACCTCCGAGGCAGAAGAGTATGTAACTCCCGAAATGGTAGCAAACCGTCGCTCTATTGTGGTATACAACCCCGAGTGGCACAAAGGCATAGTGGGTATAGTGGCGTCGCGCCTTACCGAAAAATATTACAAACCAACAGTTGTCCTGACCAAGGCTAACGATATGATTAGCGGTTCGGCTCGTTCGGTACAAGGGTTCGACCTTTATAGTGCCATCGACTCCTGCCGCGACATTTTAGAAAATTTTGGTGGTCACACATACGCAGCAGGGCTTACTATGAAAGAGGAGAACCTCGAGGCATTTGTTTCCCGGTTCGAGGCTTATGTAACTGCCAATATTACTGACGAACAACTATCGCCTCAAATTGAAGTTGACTCCGAATTGAAATTCTCTGACATAACACCAAAATTTATAAGACTACTCCGCCAATTCGAGCCTTTTGGCCCCGGCAATCCAAAACCTATTTTTGCTACACACCGTGTGTTCGATTATAACAATAATAGTAAGGTTGTGGGGCGTGATAGCAAACACCTTAAACTCGAACTTATAGACGACTCATCGGATAGTGTGATGAATGGTATAGCATTTCGTATGGCATCGTTTTCGAAATATCTTAAAGAATTTATGCCACTCGACATTGTATACACATTAGAGGACAACACTTTTTATGGAGTTACATCAACGCAACTTCAGATACAAGACATTCATACCGAATGTATGAAATAGCTAACTCGCTATCGTAGCAACAAAGAGGTCTGATAAATTATTGTAATTTATCAGACCTCTTTGTCGTAGTAGATGTATAACATTACAGCCACTATCATTCAAAGTTTAGAACCTTCATTTAGTTAGGGATAATGAGTTTGTAGCCCTTGCCGTGGATGTTGATTATCTCTACATCGGGGTCGTCTTTTAAGAGTTTGCGAAGTTTGGTAATGTAAACGTCCATAGAACGAGCGTTAAAGTAGTTGTCCTCTACCCAAATAGCTTTAAGTGCATAGTTGCGCTCCAAGATGTTGTTGGCATTAACTACAAGCAACGAGAGAAGTTCGCTCTCTTTGGTGGTTAGTTTAAGCTGACGAGTAGGAGTGGTAAGAGTCTGTTTTTGAGTGTCGAACACCATAGTGCCAAGGCGGAACTCGTTGTTGTTTTTAGCGCGTTTGCCGCTTACACGACGAGTAATAGCTTCGAGACGGAAAATGAGTTCTTCCATTGAGAATGGTTTGGTGATATAGTCGTCGGCTCCAATCTTAAAGCCCTCAAGTACGTCTTCTTTGAGCGATTTAGCAGTTAAGAATACGATAGGTACAATACCATTGATTTTGCGGATATCCTGAGCCAGCGTAAATCCGTCTTTCTTAGGCATCATAACATCAAAGATGCAGATGTCGAATTTGTCTGAAGTGAATGCTTGGTATCCAGCCTCACCATCGGGCATAAGAGTGACATCATAGTCTTTCGCTTGTAAATATTCGCGAAGCAATTGTCCGAGATTTTCGTCATCTTCGCAAAGCAAAATTTTTGTTTTTTCCATAGTGATGGCAATTTATTGAAGGGTTAGTATTTTAGTGTTGAATAATTTAGTGTTTCTTCTCTTCTCTTCTCTTCTGTTTTTATGATTTAGAACATTGTCAACTTCTTTGGATGTTTGTCTGTAAGCAGTGGCAACTTAATGGTAAATTTGGTGCCAACACCCACTTCCGACATCACCTCTATTGTGCCGTGATGCTCGTTTATAACTTGTTTTACGTAGTATAGCCCAATGCCAAAGCCTTTTATATCGTGGCGATTGCCAGTAGGCACACGGTAAAATTTGTCGAATATATGGCTAAGGTGCGATTTGTTTATACCTATTCCATTGTCCTCAACCGTAATTACATATTTGTCTTTCTCGTTATACGAACTTAAGCAGATTATTATTGGCTTGTCCGACGAATACTTCATTGCATTGTCCATTAGGTTGAATATCACATTGGTAATGTGCATTTCGTCTATCTCTACCAAATCTTTTTTAGCTGCAATGTTCGATTTTAGTTTGCCGCCTTTCTTCACCATTTTCAGCGAGTAGGTGTTAACTACCGACTCTACAAGTTCGTTAACATTCATTGCTCGGAATGCTACGTTGTATTTCGATTGTGCAAATACCGACACTTTCAATATCTTGTCGACAAGGAATGTTAATCGTTTGCTTTCATCGCGTATAACCTGCGACACACTTTTTAGCATTGTTTCCGACTTGCCCACTGTAGGGTCGCTGAGCATTTCCGAGGCTAATGCTATTGACGACACCGGTGTTTTCAACTCGTGAGTCATATTGTTAACAAAGTCGGTCTTCATCTGCTCAAACTGTCGTTGACGTATAATGTATATTATAGCTATCACGCATAATATCATTAGTAGTACCGTTACAATAAATGTAGGGTAAACCATCTTTAGCCCCATCAGGTTTTTGTCGGCATCATCGGGAAAGTAGACGTATAGCATATAGGGGTTGTTGTTACCCAAATCCGATGGAAAGAGGCGTTGCTCGTAGCAATCGGTAGTAATTTCAAACGACTTTTCACCAAAACGATATATCTGCTTAAACCACTTGTCGGCTACAGCAAATTGGTACTCTTGGGTAATGCCTAACTCGTTTAGGTTTTCGGTAAGTAGGTCGCGTAACAAGGCAGGGTCTATACGAGTGGTAATATCTTGTGCCGAGCCTATATTTATTAGTTGAGCTGCTATCTTATTATATAGTGTCTGTACTCGCTGTAAATTGGCAAGGTTAGTTCGGTTTATTTTACCTGCTACTGCCCCTATAGAAGTGTCGGTCGATTTAATTGTAGGTGTTGGAAAGAAGATGGTGTCGGTGTTCTGAGTAAGGGCATTGTAGCGGCTACGATATGTAGTGTTGTGTTCTTTGAATATCTCTTCTACATCACGAGCAACGCTCTCATCGTTGTTAATGAGCTGATTTATATATTGCATCATCTCACGCTCTTCGAGGGTCTTTGCAGTTTTAAGCATACTGCGTTTTACACAGTCTTGAAACTGGCATTTTAGAGCAGCATTCGACTCCTGTATCAGTTTAGCCTGAAATCCGAGTAGGGTCATAAATGTTACAACCATCAATGAAATCAATATCCAAATAAAATATTTCTTAAACTGTAACTTCATTTCTACTCTTCTTTCCAAATTTTTAATTTTTTATACTCAGTATCTTAATGTTCTATTTTGTAAATGTTAAAAATGTGTGGCTATAAATTTGTTATGGTTAATTGGTTGATTTCCATAGTAACAACCTCACTTTACTCACTCTTCTCAATCCTCTTTTAACTATCTGTCCACTAAGTATGACAACTTTACACTGCAAAGGTAGACTATTTTTTTTAATTTTCACGTTAATATAGGTTAAAATTAATATGGCTAATGCCACAATATTGAAAATTTAAATTTTTGCAACTATAGTATTAACGTTTTATAGTTAAAAAACTATGTTTTCAGCCTTGTTGGTTTGTTAAATCTCTGAATTTTTAAGTTAATTCGCATTTTACATGGAAACAAAAAAGGGAACAACTATGTCGTTCCCTATAATGTCTTTATTTGGTATTATTGTGTGTTAGTATTTATGCTCTGAAAGTGAAATATTTTTGCGAGAGGAAACTAAAGAGGGTAGTTATAACGGTGGTAATCATTTTAGCTGGTGTGGGGTAGATGTGTATTACTTCAACAAAGAGTTTCAGGCATACATAGTTAAGCAGTATGCAACCCAATACCACAATTAAATAGCGAATGGCTTGTACTCTGCCTCGTATTTCCGACTCCTTAAAACTTACGTACCGCGACAGCCAAAAGCCACTAAGGAAGGTTATTGGAAAGGAGACTAAAAACGATGCTATATGCGCACTTATAGATATTTGCCCTATATGAATTACGTTGTGACAAAACACAAAATTATATAGTACGAAATAAAGCACCCAGTCGAACACCATATTGCAACCGCCAGCCATTCCGTAGCGAAATATCTGATATGGTATAAGTCGGCGAAATGGAATGTACAGAAAATCAATGACTGTGAGTGCGGCTTTTTGTAATATTCTGTTAATGGCAAGCATTGTGTGCGATTATTTATGCTGTTTCGTTTGTTAGTTTGCTGTTTTTTAACTACTTTTGCAGTCGTTTAGTCAGGCTATGTTGATCATTGTCTGTTAAACAACAGTATTTCGGTGCAAAGGTACAAAAATAGTTTGTTTTTCCACCCCTTTAACCCTTTATTTTCGGATGCAGCAAGTTAGAGCAAAAAAATATCTCGGTCAGCATTTCCTTAACGATTTGTGTGTGGCGCAGCGAATAGCTGAGTCACTGCCTGAGGGTGTGTGCAGCAGGGTATTAGAGATTGGTCCGGGTATGGGTGTGCTAACTCAATACCTATTACAGCGGTCCGATTTGCAACTTACTGCCATAGAAATAGACGCCGAGTCGGTTGTCTATCTGCATCAGCATTACCCCCGATTAGATGTAAGGGAAGCCGATTTCCTGAAAGTTAACATTGACGAAATTGTAGGTGCCGATACCAATTTTATGGTTATAGGTAACTATCCATATAACATATCCAGTCAGATATTTTTCCGAGTTTTGGAGTATCGCGACCGCATAGCGGTATGTTCTGGTATGATACAGAAAGAGGTAGCCGAGCGTATAGCTGCCCCTGCAGGGTCAAAAACTTACGGCATAACCTCTGTTTTGCTTCAAGCTTTTTACGACATTGAGTATCTCTTTACCGTAAATGAAAATGTATTTACCCCGCCCCCTAAGGTGAAGTCAGCCGTAATTCGTATGACTCGCAACTCACGCCAGAAGTTAGATTGCGATGAACGTCTCTTTTTCCAAGTAGTAAAAACATCGTTTAATCAGCGACGTAAAACATTGCGTAATTCGTTGCGACCGATTATGCAAGGGCATGAAATGCTGTACGATGTATTCAATAAACGCCCCGAGCAGCTATCGGTAGTCGATTTCATAGAGCTCACCAATCTTGTAAGTCATATCCTAAGTCAGCCTCCGTCCGAATAGTCCGTATGTGGATTCTCCGACAATACATTATTAATGTTGAGTAGGAGATAATGTAATTACATAGTATTTAATTATGTCAAACACTCGGAATTATGTCAGAATTAAGAGTTTTTTATCGTGACAATGCACGAATTAAAATAGGAAAGTCGCTCGAAATCCTAAAAGAGATACCCATGTCTGCCATTCTATGGATCGATTTGGTAGATGTTGATGTAGAAGTGGAGAGCGAGCTTGAGCAATTCCTTAAAATATATATTCAGGAAGAGGAGGAGATGGAAGAAATTGAGATTTCTTCGCGCTATATCGAAACAGAAGATAGCATAGTAGCCAATTCAAAATTTCTTTTAGACACCTTTGAAGAAGAAACAGTGTCTTTTATTCTAAAAAATAGCATATTGGTCACCGTTCGCGACCAACATCTTCGTTCGTTCAACGAGACGGTGAAAAAGATGTTTGCCAATCCGCGTAACTATTCGAGCGGTTATGCAGTATTTGTCAGCCTGTTAGAAACCCGAGTTGAGTACGATGCCGATATGATTGAGGATATGACACGCGACATAACAACACTCTCCAATCAGTTAAAAGAGGAGGACGATGTAAGCGACGATATACTGATAGCTATCAAGGACTTGCAAGAGAAGACTATGCTTATTCGTGAAAATATAGTAGACAAGAGCCGAGTGTGTTCTAATATGCTAAAGAGCGAGATTTTTCCGTCTGACTCCAAATCCAAACTTTCCATTATTATTAAGGACATAAATTCGCTTTTCGAGCATACACGCTTTTCTTTTGATCGTTTAGAATATCTTCAGGACACCTTTATCGGTCTTGTGAATATTCAGCAAAACAAGATTATAAAGATATTTACAGTTATAAGTGTTATCTTTCTGCCACCCACGCTCATAGCCAGTATGTATGGTATGAACTTCCCCAATATGCCCGAACTTCAGTGGGAATATGGCTACCCATTCGCCTTAGGACTTATGTTCCTAACCGTGGTAGTAATCTTAGTCTACTTCAAATTCAAAAAATGGTTCTGAAAATGAACCGGTTCTTTTTATTGTTATAGCTGAAAAAGTCCACAATAACATTCTGCGAGTTATTAAGGGAGGTCCTATACATAATTTATAGAACCTCCCTTTAATGAGTTATTGCAAGGTTTATTTGCACTTATTCCAGTCAATAATAGTTGATGCTTCCCACGTTTTACCATTGTCATCAACTATGGTAATAGTAATATTGTGTACCTTATCCATTATGGGGGATTTTATTCTTTATAAATCACAAACATCAGTGTTGTACTCAGTATATACAGTGTCATCGTTATAATCGGTATGTACCAAAATATAATCGTCTATGGTACAATCAGACAAACGCTTATTGATTTTTGATATTTCTGGTTGTTTTACGTAGCCAGATAATATAGGCCTATTGGTCAAAATTAACACCCATTTTGACCAATAGACCTAATTTTTTGCTATATCCACACTTATACAAAGCCTCGGAAACGTTCTTAGTCGAACTTCCGAGGCTTTTATGTTTTTGATTTGGTTAGCTAAAGTCGAACTCGCCGTGGCACGTTGCCACCGTTGCGGTATGTTGTCGCCTGCTTACATACGTTCGGGCATTTCTATGCCGAGAAGGTTCATTGCCGAGCAGATGGTGCGAGCAATGGTTTTTGAGAGTACCAAGCGGAAATTGCGTAACGAGACGTCTTCCTCTTTTAGGATAGAGGTTGACTGGTAGTACTGGTTAAACTCTTTAACTAAGTCGTAAGCATAGTTTGCAAGCAGGGCTGGCGAGAAGTCTGTTCCGGCCTGACGAACCACCGCAGGGTATTCGGCTATTTTCTGAATAAGTGTAGTCTCTTTGTCTGTGATTGCCATATTACTAACTTCCGAAAGAGCAATACCTTGCTGTTCGGCATTGCGTAGAAGCGACAAAATACGAGCGTGTGTGTATTGAATAAAAGGACCGGTATTGCCGTTAAAGTCGATAGACTCTTTAGGGTTGAATGTCATATTCTTGCGAGGATCGACTTTCAGAATAAAGTACTTCAAAGCCCCAAGACCCACCATACGATTTATGTTGGCGGCATCCTCTGCCGAGCATTCGTTTAGTTTGCCCAACTCGTCGGAAGTAGCAGTGGCTTGAGCTATCATTTCGTCCATCAAGTCGTCGGCATCAACAACAGTACCTTCGCGACTCTTCATTTTTCCTTCGGGTAGTTCTACCATACCATACGAAAAATGAACAAGCTCTTTTCCCCACTTAAAGCCCAATTTGTCAAGTAGTAATGATAGCACTTGGAAGTGGTAATTCTGTTCGTTACCAACTACATACACCATCTTGTCTATTGGGTAGTCCTGATAGCGGAGTTTGGCAGTACCTATATCTTGTGTCATATATACCGATGTGCCGTCGGAGCGAAGAAGTAGCTTTTCGTCTAAACCATCGGCAGTGAGGTCTGCCCATACCGAACCATCTTCGCGGCGATAAAATATACCATTTTCAAGCCCCTCGTCTACCTTCGATTTTCCCTCTAAATAAGTGTTCGACTCGTAGTATATCTTATCAAACGAAACACCCATTCTGCTGTATGTTTCGTCAAAACCAGCATATACCCATTCGTTCATTTTTGACCAAAGGCTGCGTATTTCGGGGTCGTTCTGCTCCCAACGAAGTAGCATCGACTGTGCCTCTCGCATTAGTGGAGCTTGACGCTTAGCATCGTCCTCGCTCATACCGGTAGCCATCAGCTCTTTTACCTCAGCTTTGTAGTGCTTGTCAAATTCAACGTAGTATTTACCAACTAAGTGGTCGCCTTTCATGCCGCTCGTTGCAGGAGTTTCGCCATTGCCATAACGTAGCCATGCAAGCATCGATTTACAGATGTGTATTCCGCGGTCGTTTACTATGTTGGTTTTCACCACACGCCAGCCGTTAGCCTCCTGTATTTTAGATATAGAATAGCCTAAGAGGTTGTTGCGTATGTGACCAAGGTGGAGGGGTTTGTTTGTGTTTGGCGATGAGTATTCTACCATCATAAGCGGTGCATTGTCGCCTGCTCTGCGATGACCAAAGTCGGCATCAAGGCTTATAGCATTGAGCGTAGACACCCAATGGTTGCGGTCAATGCTGATGTTTAGAAAACCTTTTACCACGTTGAAGTCGGCAACTAACGAGGCATTTGCTTTTAGGTATGCACCAATGGCTTCGCCCACATCTTCGGGTTTACGACGAGCAGCTTTTACAAAAGGGAAAGTTACAACTGTAAGGTCGCCGGCAAATTCGCTGCGTGTCTTCTGTATCTGTATGTTTTGTGCATCAACCTCAAGGTCGAAAAGTGCTTTTATAGCTGCGGCAGTATTGTCGGCTAAACTTTGTTCGATACTCATTATACAATCAATTTGGTATATTCAATAAGAAATAAGGGTGTAGCTTTTCTGAGGTACACCCTTAAAAATATTTAGATAGTTTGAGCCACGTTGGGGACTCGAACCCCAGACCTACTCATTACGAATGAGTTGCTCTACCAACTGAGCTAAAGTGGCTTGCTTTGTCTTTTGCCGAAACACTATACTAATGTGCTTTACACATTATAAATAATCTCAGCCAGACAACGGAGTGCAAAATTACTACTTTTTTTGTCAACGACAAAGTAAATCAGCGATTTTGTTTCCGACACTCCCTTAAAAACCTATAGTCATAATTGTTACAGCCGATATAACCGATATAACAATCCATAGTATCACGCCAAGAAGTATCGGACGCCAACCCACCTCTTTGAGCGACTGCAATGTCATACCCGATCCAATAAGGAATAGGGTGTAAATCATTCCCATACGAGCTATGTCTACTGCTTTTGTGTAGAATGCAGCCCCTTGTGGTACGTATGTGGCTATTACCATTGCTATAATGTAGAGGAATATAAACCAAGGAATAGAAATTTTAGTCTTTTTGTCGCCATTGTTCCTCTTTTTGCGGTTCCAAACAAATGCTATTATGAGCGATAGAGGAATAATCCACAATGCACGTATTAGTTTTGTTGTGGTGGCTATAGCTAATGCCGTTTCCGAACGTTCGGCAGCTGCACCAACTACCGACGAGGTGTCGTGAATAGCCAACGCACACCAGTAACCAAATTCGGTGTCGGTCATACCAAGTATATTTCCAAGAGGAGGAAATATGAATAGAGCCAACGCATTTAACGAAAAAATTGTGCCTAAAGCCACAGTCATATCGTTGTCATCGGCATCAATAACAGGAGCTATTGCTGCTATGGCACTGCCTCCGCAGATGGCTGTGCCGCCCGATATAAGAGTACGTGTGCCGGTGTTTACTTTCATCCATCGTCCAACAAGCAACCCAAGAACCATTGTGAGTGAGATGGAGAAAATGGTAAAGACAAATCCAGTTTTGCCTGCCTCCATCGCTTCGGTAAGGTTCATGCCAAAGCCCAGACCAACAACAGATGCCTGAAGTAGAATCTTAGTAAATATTTTGTTGTGTGCTATAAAAGGGTTGCCAATGGTAAAGGCTACAATTAAGCCCGAAAGCAATGCAGTGGCAGGAGTTAAAAAGGGAACAAACAGCAGTAGAACAATAAAAATAGTCTGACGCTGACGGTCAGTAAGTTGATTTTTTAGCATAATATATTGGTGTGTAATTATGGAAGGTTTTATAAATTCAAATTTTTGGAATTCAAATTTATATTACCTCCCTTATTTGATAGTTTTCCGAAAAGGCGTGCAAAGTTATCAAATTATTTTGATGTTGTCCAAATTATTTCTCAATCATTTTTGGCACTATTGTCACCTCGGTTTTGTCAGAATGGTGCAGCTTTTGTTGCAATATTCACATCTTTTTGCCAATTTGTCACAACGAACATACATTAAACGCAAAAAATACGCTTTGGCACGATATTTGATGTAATTGTAGTGTAAAGCTACCGCAAAAAGGGTAGCGATACGAAATCAACAATCAACGAATAATAACAAAAAAAAATAATACAATCATGGGAAAAATAATTGGTATAGACCTCGGCACCACTAACTCGTGTGTAGCCGTAATGGAAGGTAACGAACCTGTAGTAGTTGCCAATAGCGAAGGAAAACGCACTACCCCCTCTATCGTAGCATTTATCGATGGCGGCGAACGCAAAGTAGGAGACCCTGCAAAACGTCAGGCTGTAACCAACCCTGCAAAAACCGTTTACTCTATTAAACGTTTTATGGGCGAAACTTACGACCGTATGTCGAACGAAATAAGCCGTATGCCATATAAAGTGGCAAAAGGCGACAACAACACTCCACGTGTCGACATCGATGGTCGTCTCTATACTCCACAAGAAATTTCGGCAATGACCCTTCAAAAAATGAAGAAAACTGCCGAAGACTATCTCGGACAAGAAGTAACCGAGGCTGTTATCACCGTGCCTGCTTACTTCTCCGATGCACAACGTCAAGCAACAAAAGAGGCTGGCGAAATAGCAGGTCTTACTGTTCGTCGTATCGTTAACGAACCTACTGCTGCTGCTCTTGCTTACGGACTTGACAAAGCCAACAAAGACATGAAAATTGCAGTATTTGACCTCGGAGGCGGTACTTTCGATATCTCTATTCTCGAACTTGGCGATGGCGTGTTTGAAGTAAAATCTACAAATGGCGACACTCACCTTGGTGGAGATGACTTCGACCACGTTATTATCGATTGGTTGGCAGAAGAGTTCCTCAAAGACGAAGGTGCAGACCTCCGCAAGGATCCTATGGCAATGCAACGCCTAAAAGAGGCTGCCGAAAAAGCTAAAATCGAACTTTCAAGCTCTACTTCTACCGAAATCAACTTGCCATATATTATGCCGGTAGGTGGTGTGCCTAAACACCTTGTAAAAACCCTTACTCGCGCACAATTCGAGAAACTTGCCGACCGCCTTATCCAGGCTTGTCTTCCTCCTTGCGAAAACGCAATACGTGCAGCAGGTTTCAGCAAATCGGATATCGACGAAGTTATCCTTGTAGGAGGTTCTACTCGTATTCCTGCAATACAAGACCTTGTAGCTAAATTCTTTGGCAAAACTCCATCGAAAGGTGTTAACCCCGACGAGGTAGTAGCTGTTGGTGCAGCCATTCAAGGCGCAGTCCTCACCGGCGAGGTTAAAGATGTACTTCTTCTCGATGTTACCCCACTTTCACTCGGTATCGAAACTATGGGCGGCGTAATGACAAAACTTATCGATGCCAACACAACCATACCTACCAAAAAATCTGAGACATTCTCAACCGCTTCGGACAATCAGCCATCGGTACAAATAAATGTATTGCAAGGCGAACGTCCAATGGCATCGCAGAACAAACAGATAGGTATGTTCCACTTAGACGGAATTCCTGCAGCACCACGCGGTGTACCTCAAATTGAAGTAACATTCGATATCGATGCCAATGGTATTCTTAAGGTGTCGGCAAAAGACAAAGCTACTGGCAAAGAGCAATCTATTCGTATCGAAGCATCGTCTGGACTTTCCGACGAAGAGATACAGCGTATGAAAGCCGAGGCAGAAGCCAATGCCGAGTCGGACAAGAAAGAGAAAGAGCGTATCGACAAGCTCAACCAAGCCGATGGCATGATATTCCAAACCGAGAAGCAGCTCAAAGAACTTGGCGACAAAATACCAGCCGACAAGAAAGCACCCATCGAGAAAGCTCTCGAAGAGTTAAAAGCTGCACATAAAGAGCAGAATATCGAGGCTATAGACAAAGCAATGGAAGCACTCAACACCGCATTCCACGCAGCCAGTCAAGATATGTACAACGCAGCCAATGCCACAGGCGCACAACCAGGCGCAGACGCTCAAGGTGGTTGCAATGGAGGTTGCAATGCCAACCAAGCAGGTGCTAATCAAGGCGGCGACAACGTTACCGATGTCGACTTCGAGGAAGTGAAGTAAAAGTCGATAAACATCGATAACAATAGATAGTTAGAAAGCGTGTAGCTCTGGTGAGTTACACGCTTTCTTTTTGAATGTGCTTCTTGATAGTCTTGCTGATTATTCGGATTTTTATTATATATTTGTACCATAATTGTACCGACACTTAAAAGTAGATAATGTGACACTTATAAAAATGTCGGCATTGATAATGAAAGATATAACAATAATAGTAGGATATGCCAATTGCTAAATTTGAAATAGTGCGTCAATGCAAGGTCTGTGGAGAGAACTTTGTAGCCAAGACCATCGAATCTTGGTACTGTTCTCCCAGATGTTCCAAAATCGCATGGAAACGTCAAAAGGATGAAGAACTGAAATTGCAACGGCTGGATGAAGTAGTTAAAAAGATTCCTAAGTCAAAAGAGTATATCACAGTTCCTGAAGCATACGCCTTGTTTGGTATCAGCAAAGAAACTCTATACCGCTTGATTCGTAAGGGGACAATACCCAGTGTGAATGCTGGAGAAAGACAAACACTTGTCAGCAAGGAAGAACTGATGAAACTCTATCCTCTCCGCAAGAAAGCTCTGGCAAAGCCAAAACCTATAGCCAAACTATATAGCCTTGAACCCAAAGACTGCTATACCATTGGCGAAATCACAGAGAAATTTCGTGTAAATGAAAGTACTGTTTACAATCACATACGCAAATACTCTATCCCTACCCGACAAATAGGAAACTTTGTGTATGTGCCCAAGAAAGAAATTGATAACTTATATAAAGGAGTGAAGCGATGAAGAAAGCATTAGTCAATACACGTGTAGCCGTGAAACTTCGTAAGTCGGAATACCATGACGAATGGTATCTGTATATCGAATCCTACCCGGTGTTTCAAGCTGGGAAAAGTACTCCACAAAGGTTGCGTGAATATCTTAATCGAACGATTACTACTCCTATTTGGGATAAGTCGCGCAGTGCGAGGACCGGTGCCGATGGCAAAACCACTTATAAGCCGAAGCGAGATTTGAACGGTATCATTCAGTGCAAATCGCAACTTGACCAAGAAGCCTGTATCTTTGCCGATAAGGTCAGAGGCTTACGACAAAAGGAATACGACAACGCAGCCTTGTATGCTGATGCTGATGCCGAACAGGCAGAACAGATGGAGCGTTCACAATGCAATTTTATTGAATACTTCAATCATGTGCAGCGAGAACGCCACGCCAACAGTTCTGATTCTATTATCGTCAATTGGAAGCGAGTGCATGAACTATTGAAGATATTTGCCAAAAGCGATACCATTCTCTTTGCGCAAATAGACTTAAAGATGGTAGAGTCGTTTCGTCAATTCATAATGAAAGCTCCGCAGGGTGGTAATAAAAGTGGAACTATCTCACAAAACACCGCAGCCACCTACTTTTCAATCTTCAAAGCCGGATTGAAGCAAGCCTTTATAGATGGCTATCTCACCATAGATATTTCAGCCAAAGTCAAGGGTATTCAGGAAAGAGAGAGCCGAAGAGAATTTCTCACGGTCGAAGAATTTAATCGTTTGGCACAGACTCCTTGCAATCCATTATTGAAGCGAGCAGCACTATTCTCAGCCCTGACCGGTATTCGTCATTGCGATATTCAGAAGTTGAAATGGTCGGAAGTGGAATCGTTCAATGGTGGTCATCGTCTGAACTTTACTCAGCAAAAGACCAAAGGTGTAGAGTATATGCCTATCTCGGAACAAGCATTCAATCTCTGTGGAGAACGACAAGAGGGCGATTTGCTTGTATTTGCCGGACTTCCCGACCCATCATGGATAAGTAAACCCGTTCAGCGGTGGGTAGAAGCTGCCGGTATAACCAAGCATATCACCTTTCATTGCTTCCGTCATTCGTATGCAACCTTACAACTGGCTGGTGGCACGGACATCTATACCGTCAGCAAAATGCTTGGTCATACCAATGTGCGTACTACTCAAATCTATGCCAAGGTGGTGGACGAGAAGAAAGAGAAAGCTACCGAAACCATCAAATTGGACTTGAACACAACAGAATAATAGTCACAACACTACCGACAACTATATGGCCATCTGCGCAAAATATGCGTGGGTGGCTTTTGTTTTTATCTATGGTCTGTTCTTATGACTGTCTACTGAAACCATTATGATTAGGTACATTGCCATAAAAATCGGTTACTGATATTCTTCATTATCCTCTCTGATTATCAGTGCATAACCTTTATGATGATTATGTTTCGTTACTGCTTCTTCGTGTGGCGGCATTCACCATAAAATCAGTATGCCAAATCGCGCTTACTTTGCCGAAAAATCAAACATAAAATCCTAAAGCAATATGAGCGAAAAAAACATCACTTTTGAAGATTTACCCAAGGCAATGTCGTGGATGATGGACAAGTTGAGCGAACTTGATTATAAGATTGACGGTCTGAACAATCAGAACCGTAGTGTTCCCTCTGAACAATGGATGAACTTAAAGGAGTTGTGCGAATACCTACCCAGTCATCCGGCAGAGCAAACGGTGTATGGGTGGACGAGCTACCACCAAATTCCATTTCATAAACGTGGAAAGCGCATCATGTTTCTAAAGCAAGAAATAGACGAGTGGCTTCGTGGTGGCAAGGTGAAGTCCGAAAAGGATTTGGAAGATGAAGCACTCCAGTACATCAAATCGAAACGAAACAACCGATTCTAATGGATTCACTCAACATATGCAATTCTATCAGAATGGAGTTTCAAGGGGTCTTTGAGGATAAGATTCCGTTGGATGCTTTTCCTGCCAAAATTCAGGATATGATATTGACCTTGGCACGACAAGAGAACTATTCCATCGAATATATGATGGCTTCTCTCCTTGTGGCAGCATCAACCGCTATCGGAAATGCAGTCAATATCCGTATTCGTGGCGGTTGGATTAGCGGTCCTGCCCTTTATATGATATTGGTCGGTCGCCCCGGAATGGGCAAAACTCCGCCTTTGGACTTTGCATTTCGCCCAATTCGTAAGCACGATGCCAAGGCTATCAAACTATTCAAGTCCGAAATGGAGCAATACAATAGTTTGGTAGAGAGCAAAAAGGGCAAAAAGGAGAACTGCACTCCTTTGCCGGACAAACCTATTCTACGAAGAACCATTATTTCCGATTTTACTCCGGAGGCTCTGATGCGTGCGCTCGATGATAACCAACGTGGCATTGTGGTGTATGTCGATGAAATCATGGGAATGTTCAATGCCGTGAACCAATATAGCAGAGGACAACTTATCGAACAACTATTGACAGCGTTCAGTGGTAAGCCTTTGGATATATCACGTTGCAGTATGCCAATACCTATTCATATAGAGCATCCTTTTATCAACATAGTGGGTACGATGCAGACTACTCGTATGCACGAACTGATTGATAAAGGCTATAAAGACAATGGATTAATAGACCGCATCATCTTTGTTTATCCATCTACCCAAGATATTTCCGATTGGACGATAGATGATAGTTCGTCTCCGGCCACGTTCGACAGATGTACTTCCACTTGGGAGAACATCATTGATAAGTTGATGGAGTTACCTTTTTCGGTGAATGAGGACGGACAAATCGTACAATCTACATTGGAGTTCTCTACAGAAGCCAAAGCCTATTTTACGAATTGGCGCAACGATACGATTCACACCGTCAATCAAATCAAGGATGATGGGTTGGTTGATAGTCGAGTGATGAAAGTGCCTATGATTGCCGCTCGATTGGCGTTGGTCTTGCAAATTCTTCGCTGGGCTTCTGGAGAATCTCACAAAGATTTTGTGGATATAGACTCTACCAAGTCGGCTATCGCTTTGAGTGAGTATTTTGAATTGTGCTATACTCGTATTCAAAAATGTATGCTGGTAGAGAGCATCGAACCTCAAAAGAAAGAGTTGCTCGATTGCTTGCCTTCCACTTTCACAACTGCCGATGCTATTCAAGCCGGAAAAGATGTTGGTCTGTCCGAACGGTCGGTGATGTATTCACTGGTCAATCTTGTTGCGAATAAGATTGTCAAGAAAATCAAGCGAGGCGAATATGAGAAACTGCAATAAGCAATGCCACTTGCACCTTGCAGTTGTTGCAGTTTGCACTTTCTGATATTCGTTTTTCTGCAAAACTGCAAATACTGCAAACTGCACGAACTGCATTTATAAAACAACGAAATATGACTGACTACCGATTTTCCCTTCAAAAATACAAGCGAGGCTCGAAACTTTCGTGCCCTCAGTGTGGTAAGAAACAGTGCTTTGTCCGATATATCGACTGCCAAGGTGAAATCCGGTTTCCCGATTATGTGGGCAGATGCGATCACGAGCAATCATGCGCATACCATTATACCCCTGCTGACTATTTCCACGACAATCCAACGTTGCCGGATAGCCGAGATTATAATTGGACTGAGAGCCGTAAGCCTAAACCCTGTTTGATACCTCCGACCTCTTATATTGATAGACAGCTAATGGAACAAACGCTTACCAACTATGCCATGAACCCATTGTACATTTATCTATCAAGTCTGTTGGGCAGGGACGAGACAAAGCGGATATTCCAACTGTATCAAGTCGGATCTTCAAAGAAGTGGGGTGGTTCTACTGTCTTTTGGCAAGTTGATTGGCAAGGGCGTGTGCGAACCGGCAAGATTATGTTGTACGATTCAGCAACAGGGCATCGAATAAAGGAGCCAAGAAGTTATGTGAGTTGGGTGCATACCGAACTCAATCTTCAAGACTATTATTTGAAACAATGCCTCTTTGGGGAACATCTCTTGTCGGAGAATCCTACTAAATCGGTTGCCATTGTCGAAAGCGAAAAGTCAGCTTTGATAGCTACTCATTATATGCCCGATTTTATCTGGTTGGCTACCGGTGGAATGCACGGTTGTTTCAAAGCAGATGTGGTCAATGTGTTGAAAGATCGTGCTGTGATGTTATGCCCCGATTTAGGCGCAACGGAAATTTGGCAGAGCAAAATCCCGTTGCTATCTCCCATTTGTAGTAAGGTAATTTTGAGTGACACTCTGGAGCGATGCGCCACTGACGAACAGCGAAAGGCAGGGTTGGACATTGCAGACTTTCTGTTGGTGGAAGACACGCCACAAATGATTTTATCCAAAATGATACAGCGTAATCCTGCGTTGCAGACGCTCATTGATAAATTTGGGTTGGAGTTGGTGAATGCAGAACAGATATGATAAAAAATGAATAGGACAGCTCGCTGTCTTTGGAAAAGGGTTTGTAAAATCCCGTAGCTTATTAGGGCATTTTCACCGCTTTCACTCTCCGAGTGGCA
>X285_Short_beaked_Echidna__coassemble_419_pt1 | contig 32599 bp, 25 predicted proteins | sample X285_Short_beaked_Echidna__metabat2_high_PE_005 | metagenome-assembled genome bin X285_Short_beaked_Echidna
GTTTTCGACTTTATCGATAGATCTATTCGTCCTCCTGCGGTGTCGACCTCTAAGCGAGGCGAGCCGTCCATTAAAAGAAACATAGAGTAGAGCATCTGCTGATAATGCCCCTCGGAACGTTTGATATTCTTTGTCTGTGGCAGTTTAAGGAAGTACTCTTTCAGACGAGTCAGCGCACCATCCATATCATCGTGACGGAAAGCTACCTTAGCCTCAACTATCATATTCTCGGCAGCGTTAGTGTTCTCGACGTAATTTGGTAAAAGATTCTCAATCAAGCCTTGACGTACTTCTTTATTAGGCATATCCAAAAAATAACGATTGGTTTCACGGTCATAACCCTTTATAGTTGTATATCCACTTTGGTACAATAGAGGGGTGGCAGACTGTATTGTCTCGGTGGGCATATCAAAATCCTTTTCAAAGGCATATCCGCCTATTTCCGCTGGCTCTACTCCATATTTGTCAAGCATTCTTATCAAAAAAGTAGGAGTGCCAGTATTAAACCAATAAGGTTTTATCTCTCTTTTTTGAAATGCCATCAAGAGACTGAAAGGATTGTATATATCGGGCGAATTTTTGGTAAAATGGTAACCATCGTAGTTCTCCTTCAGTTGAGCGTACATTTCGCCTTTTGTTAATTCATTTTCTTGCGCAACAATTTCAACATCAATATCAAACTGTTCGTGCAACTCCTCATCGGTGACACCACAGATGGCAGCATAGTTAGTGTCCATACTGATATTGTTGATATTGTTCAAGGCACTAAATATGCTTAGCTGCGAAAATTTGGTAATGCCTGTGATAAATACAAAGCGCAGATATGGGTTTGACAATTTAAGTGGTGAAAAGAAGTTTTTCATCTCTATGCGTAGCTGATCTAAAGTAGTCCTATCATGCATAGTTTCAATCAGAGGCGAGTCGTACTCGTCAAACAATACAACTACCTTTTTGCCAGTCTTTTCATATGCACGTTTAATCAAAACCCCCAAACGCCGATTGGGATCAATATCTTTTTGGTCAATGCCATATATTTTTTCATAATCTGACAATTTATAATTGAGATTACGAATCAAACCATCTCTATCGACCTCTTTAATGTCGCTAAAATCGAAATGCAAAACCGGATATTCTATCCACTCCTTTTCGTGTTCGGCAATCGCAAGACCTTCAAATAAATCTTTTCGTCCCTCAAAATAACTCTTAAATGTAGACACCAATAGCGACTTACCAAACCTACGAGGACGACTTAGGAACACGTAGGTCATCTCATCTTTTAGCATTTTTACAATATATTGTGTCTTGTCTACATACAAGAATTTTCTTTCTCGCACGTCTTCAAATGTCTGTATTCCTATAGGATAAACTCTTCTTATTTCTTCCATAATTCTCATTTTGTGTTGATACAACACCTATTGACCTACGCCGGAGAAGCCCATAAATGCCATAGCAAGGATGCCTGCTACTATAAGAGCAATTGGCATTCCCTTCATACCTTTGGGTATGTCGGTAAGCTCCATCTGCTCGCGTATTCCTGCAAATATTACCAGTGCCAATCCAAAGCCTACTGCCGTTGAGAGTGCATATACTATGCTCTCTACAAGGTTCATATCATTTTGTATTACCATTAGCGCAACACCAAGGATGGTACAGTTGGTAGTAATCAGTGGCAAAAACACTCCTAACGCCTGATATAGCGATGGCGATATTTTTTTGAGTATAATCTCTACAAGTTGTACTAATGCGGCTATTACCAATATATAGGATATAGTTTGTAAATAGCCTATATTTAGTGGGTTGAGTACATATTTTTGTAACAAATAGGTGCAGATGGTGGCGATAGTCATTACAAACAATACCGCTGCCGACATACCAATTGCCGTGTCGGTCTTTTTCGATACACCAAGGAATGGGCAGATACCTAAAAACTGCGACAGCACAATATTGTTTACAAATATGGCTGTGATTATTATTAAAAAGTAGCTCATATCGGTTTATAGATTTTAGGGTTATTGTTTTTTAGCTTTTAGACGGTTGATAATTGCTATGAGATAGCCCAATGCAATAAATGCTCCTGGGGCAAGTACAAATATCAACATTCCGTACGTTTCGGGGAATACTCTTAATGAGAATACTGCTCCAGTACCTATTAGCTCGCGTATAGCACCGAGCAGGGTAAGCGCAAAGGTAAAGCCAAGACCTATACCTAGTCCGTCTAAGAACGATGCCCAAGGGTTGTTTTTACAAGCAAATGCTTCGGCACGACCAAGCACTATGCAGTTAACCACAATAAGTGGAATAAACAAACCTAACGATGCATATAGAGCTGGCACGTATGCCTCCATTGCCATTTGTACTATAGTTACAAATGCGGCTATGATGACTATATATGCAGGAATATGCACCTTGTCGGGGATAAGTTTTTTCAATAGCGATATTACTACATTTGAGCAGAGTAGTACAAATGTAGTTGCCAGACCCATACTCATACCATTGAGAGCCGATGTGGTTGTGCCAAGTGTTGGACACATACCGAGCATTAGCACGAAGGTTGGATTTTCCTTCATCAATCCATTGGTAAATGTTTTTAAATTGCTCATTGCTCTGTGTTTTCAGGATTAATAATGGTGTTGGAATAGATAGAATCTGCTACTACCGCAACAGAGTCTAATTCTATTGTAGTGGTATCTATAATTTCATCTTCGATAACATCTGTTTCACCCTCAAGTGCTTTCATACGCTGTTGCATACGGCGTTCGTGTAGAGTGGTGGCAGCCGAGAAAGCATCGGGAAACTCGCTTTGTGCCCATTCAAAACTCAATCCGTATGTCTCTACGGCTTTGTTAATGGCTTTCATAAATGCACGCGACGATATGGTAGCTGCTGTAATGGCATCATACTCGCCACCATCTTTAGTCACTGCAAATGGACGTATGCCAATTTCTGCACCTCGTATATCGGCTTTTGTTTTGAACCAATCGGTTAGTTTCGAGCCAAGTCCAGGGGTCTCAGCATGTTCTAACAGTGAGTAGTCAACTATATTGCCGTTGACATCTATACCCACCATCATTTTTATGTTGCCGCCAAAACCCGAAGCCCATGTTTCGATGGCAAGACCTACTATCTTTTTCTCCTTGTCGAATGCTCGGAATACTTTTGTCTCGTTTATAATCTTCACATCGGCAAGGCTATCGAATGGGGGTAAAACCTCACGTATTGCCTGCTCTTGTTTGGCTTGTTTTGCAGCAGCTATAGGCTCTTCGGTCACTCTGTACATTGCTGCAAGTCCGGCGGCTGCTATAAGCGTGATAAGGGTGAGTACTATCACCATATTGGGGAATGTTGATTCTAATTTTTTCATACCTTTCTCTCCTTTATGCCTTAGCTTTTTTAACTTTTTCGCCAAAACGTCGAGGTTTGACATAATTGTTGATAAGAGGGGTAACAGCGTTCATTATCAGTATGGCAAAAGACACGCCCTCCGGATATGCACCCCATAGACGGATAACGCAAGTTATTACACCTATGCCAAAGCCGTATATCAGTTGTCCTCGATGGGTCATAGGCGATGTTACATAGTCGGTTGCCATAAAGATAGAGCCTAAGAGCAAACCGCCGGTGAAGAGGTGAATTAGTGGACTGGCGTAAATGATAGGGTCGTAGAGCCACATAATGCCTGTGAAGAGAGCTACTGTGGCAAGTATCGAAACTGGTATGTGCCACGATATGGTTTTAGTAGCCAAGAGGTATACAAAACCTATTAGTAGAGCAATAACACTAACTTCGCCCATTGAACCGCCCATTTCGCCATAAAGCATTTGTAGAAAAGATGGTAACTCCGATGCTCCTCCCTCTTTTATGATAGATAGTGGAGTGGCAGCTGTGGTGGCATCGAAGTAGTTAAAATCGGTATTCATACGCACTGGAGCAGGCCAGGTAGTCATTTGTGCAGGGAAGGAGATGAGCAGAAATATACGACCTACAATGGCAGGGTTAAAGGGATTGTTGCCCAATCCGCCAAAGGTCATTTTACCAATACCTATGGCTACTGCTGCGCCTATTATTACTATCCACCAAGGGAGATTAGACGGCAGATTTAGTGCCAATATCAGTCCGGTAACAACGGCAGAGAGGTTGCCTAAAGTGTTTGTGCCTTTTATAATAAATCGTTGAATTAGAAATTCAAACAATAGGCACGATAGTATTGATATCAAGCTTACGCACAATGCTCCAAAACCGAAGTAATAGAGCGATACTACGTATGCTGGTATGAGAGCTATAATCACGTGGAGCATCCTGCGGCGTACACTGTCGCCACTATGGATATGCGGTGAGGGTGATAATGTTAGCATAGTATAGATAGTTTGTTATGTTTCAGTTTTTGTTTGGTTCTACGTCTAAGTTACAGAACTTTATTTCTTTTGATTACGGTTACGGACAATGCCACCTACTGTCGCCTTCGATAGACGGATATAGTCTAAAAGTGGTTGGTGTGCAGGGCAAGAGAATAGACAACTGCCACACTCTATACAATCCAGTATTCGTTCTTTCTCTAATCTGTCCCACATTTTGCGACGACCGAGGTTGAGCAGTAAATATGGTTCAAGACCCATTGGACAGGCATTAGTACACGAGCCGCATCGTATGCAGTTTTCAATAGGTTTGCGCGCACTCATCTCTTGTGGTAATATTAGCAGACCCGATATGCGTTTTGTAGAAAATGCATCAGGGTTACATATCGAACGCCCCATCATAGGTCCGCCTGCCACTATCTTGCCAGTATTGGCAGGCATACCGCCAACGGCAGCTATCAATGTCTGCAATGGAGTTCCAAAACGAACACGTAGATTACTTGGCATTTCTACCTCAGGACCTGTAACTGTAACTATGCGCTCAATGAGAGGTTTGTTTTTCTGAACAGCTTCGTACACAGCAAAGCAAGTTGCCACATTTTGCACTACGGCACCTACGGCAATAGGTAATGCACCCGATGGCACTTGACGTCCAATAGCAGCCTCAATGAGCTGTTTCTCACCACCTTGTGGATAGTGCATTTTTAATGGTAGCACTTCTATGCCAAAAAATCGCATAGCGGTTGTCTCGAAGAGTTCTATAACATCTTTTTTGTTGCACTCTATGCCTATTATAGCACGCTCTACCCCGATAGCTTTCATTATAAGAGTGATGCCAATAAATATCTCTTCGCTATGCTCGAGCATTAGGCGGTGGTCGCAAGTGAGGAAAGGTTCGCATTCCACGCCATTAACTATTAGCACTTCGGCTTTCTCGGTTGGAGGTGGAGTTAGTTTTACATGCGTTGGAAAGCATGCACCGCCAAGACCTACAATGCCAGCAGCGGCTATCTTTTGCTTAATTTCATCACCGCTGAGTTTGCAAATGCGGTCAACCACAGGGTTGCAGTTTACGCTTTCGTCCCACTCATCGCCCTCTACCTTTATCGATATGCAACGAGTAGGAATATTCCACGCATTGTCGAAAGTGTCAATTTTGTCAACTACACCGCTGTATGGCGAGTGCAAATTGGCACTAACAAAACCCGATGCTTTGGCTATAAGTTGACCCACTTTCACTCTATCGCCTTTTGCAACGATAGGGGTTGCAGGTGCGCCAATATGCTGGTTAAGTGGTAGGATAGCCAATTCGGGTAGGGCTACGTCCACTATCTCCTTGGCTGCCGAAATTTTATGGTCTTTGGGGTGTACACCACCTATTTTGAATGTTTTCATATAGCGTTGAGGTTATGGTCGGTATTACTATGTGCTATGTGTCTTATAAGTCGAGAGTTGGCATTGCAGATTCCGATGGTTTTTCTTCGGCTTTCGCCTCCTTGTTTTTCTCCACTTTTTCGAGAGGTTTTACACGAAGTTCTTCGGGAATAAGCGATTTAATATCGAAGTCATCTGGCAGAACATCGGGAATAATGGGCATCTGTATATCTTTTACCGGTGTTTCTTCTTCGTTGCTTGATGGTTCTTCGATTGGAGTTTCTTCTTTTATAAGGACTTCCTCCGGTTTGTTAGTTTCCTTAATAACTTTTACCTCTTCAACTTCTACTGCCTTTTCTTTGGTTTCTATTACCTCTTCGACTTTGTTCTCTTCTGCCTTTACCTCTTCTATCACAATCTCCGCTTTTACTTCGGGTATAGGTTCTGTTACAACCTCTATTTGCGGTTCATCTACCTTTGAAGTTTCGGCAGATTTTTTAACAGGTTTTTCGATAGGTCTTACCACCTCTTGTATCTCGATAGTTTCGGTCTTTGGGGCTTCTACTTTTTCTATCTTCACAACCCTTTCTACCTCTTCAATCTTTTCGGCTTTAGGGGCAATAGGTTTCTTTTCGGCTTTCACCACAGGGGTTGGAAAGTTTATATCGTGAATAGCCCCTGTTGGGCATTCAGCAACGCACTTACGGCATAAGCGACATTTTTCGTAGTCGATATAAGCCACATTGTCTTGTAGGGTTATAGCCTCAAAAGGACAAGCCTTTGCGCATTTGCCGCAACCAATACAAGCCGATGCACAAGCTTTGCGAGCTTTTGCACCACGCTCTTTGTTTATGCACGATACAAATACACGGCGGTTTTTTACACCTTTATTTCTAAGTTCAATGACTTTCTTTGGACAAGCTTTCATACAAGCGCCGCAAGCGGTACATTTTTCTTCATCCACTTCGGGTAGTCCTGTTGTTTCGTTAATATGTATAGCACCAAAAGCGCAAGCATCAACGCAGTCGCCGCAACCAAGACAGCCGTATGCGCAACCAGTCTCACCGCTATATAGTTGAGCCATAATTTCGCAACGGCGCGAGCCATTGAAAGTAGAGGTGCGAGGACGAGCCGCACAAGAGCCATTGCAGCGTACCACTGCCACTTTTGGAGTGGCACTTTCAACGGTCATACCAAGTATTTCCGACACTTGTTTCATTACAGGGTCGCCTCCAACAGGACAACGTTTGCCCTCTAAAGTTTCGCCTTTAACGCACGCATCTGCAAAACCACGACAACCTGGGTATCCGCACCCACCGCAATTAGCTCCAGGCAGTACCCCTTCAATTTTGTCGATTCTCGGGTCTTCCTCTACCTTAAATTTTTTGGCTACAAGATATAATATTATAGCTGCTACACAGCCTATCACACCTAATGTGACTACAGATGCTATAAAAATGTTCATATCGGTTTGGTTGTTATTGAAGTTTAGAGTTGTTCTATAAATTAGTGATTAATTCAACGTTTAGATTTTAGAAACGTAAAACTGAAAACGCGATTGTATTCGTTTCCGTATTGTTCGTAAAAATATAAGGTATGGCACTAATATAAGCAATCCTATAGTGCCTATTATTAATTCGTTTTCGGTGAAGTAATTGGCTATGAACACTGCGGCTATGACTAATACAAATGGCAATATGTAAGCCAATAGCACGGCTTGTACAGCAATACTCTTTTGTCCCAATACCATTACTCGTTCACCCACTTCAAATTGTCCTTCTACTATTTGGGCATCGACTATCTTCTCTTCTTTGTCCGAAGCTGTGCATACACCACGAGCGTGACACTCGGCACAAGCCGACATCTGTTCTATAACCACGTGCGCGGTTTTGCCTTCAATTGAGTTGATTATGCCTGTATGTTCTATTGTTGAGTCCAATGTATTACGTTTTTATGATGGTCGGTTGCCAATTGTGTTTTACAGATATTTTCTCCTTTCTCCGCTATTGGCGACATTATATATTGTGTATGGTTGTAGTCGGTTATAGCAGCAACGGCTTCTATGCCGTTGTCAGTGGCGGAGTAGACTTTCAGTACGGCACTTTCAATGGCTGTGGTGTCTGTTGAGGTGCATATTGCAGCAACGGAAGTTTGATGGGTGTCGATGAGCGTGAACGGCTTTTTATCGTCAGAACTGCGATATGTACCAATTGGCAATGTGGCGGTCGTTAGCGGCAAACGCGCTGTGAGTGTTATTGTGGTGTCGGTGGTGGTGTAGAATGTTATGCGGCGTAATGCTGTTTGGGTTTCGTCTACAAGAGTAGTTTTCTGCTCGGTGCTATGTGTGTAATATATATTTTTTACCGGCTCGGTGGTGGAGATATTTACGTAGCGCGGCTCGCCTTTATAGGTCAGGCTAACTTGTTCGTTTTCTTCGCCTTCGAGTTTACACTCTATAAGATATTCTCCATCGTTAGTCACGGTTACGATGCCATTTATCAAAAATAGCGCTATAAGACCATCGTTTGTATACTGTCCAAGGTACGACCCTGTAGCATAATATGTACCATCTTCGCTAAGCAGTTCGCCGGGTTCTATGCTATACTCAGTGCCTACATCGGCAGTGGTAGTGTAGTCGCCAAGAGCTATCTTGTCGTCGGTAATAGGCGAGTATAGCGATAGGTTTAAGAACACTCCATTGCCATACGTTTCGCCATTATCGTTTATTTCAAGGTCTTCGTTATGAAGTCGTACTATTAGGTGGTTAGCACTTTTGTCGTCCTCCACCCCTTGGTTAAATATCACTCCTTGCGACATTGTAAATTTGTATCGCGGCACAACTACTCTCAACGAGCATTGCCCTTCGATGTGTGCGGCTTGACCTGTAATTACGCATTCACCGCCACGGAGAGCAGTTACATTACCACGGCTATCTACCTCTGCCACTGTGGGGTCGGACGAACGCCACGCCTTTGGGTTGTAGATTGCCGACGAAAGAGGCATTACTATCATCTCTATCTGGTACTGCTCGCCAACTTCAAGTCGCAACCTATCGGGCGACAACGACACTCGTCTCACCTTAGTTTCATCGTTGCACCCTACTAAAAGTAAGGCTGTTAATAGAAGTGTGGCATAGTAGCGCATATTTGAAGGTGATTGTAGTTTGTTTTTTTAAGTATGTAATGTTGTGCCTTATCTGTTTTTGGGGTTGTCTTGTTGTTAGCTCACCTCTTTATTGATGAGTGAGCAGCGTAATACGATGTTATCCACCCCATGCCGAGTACGGCAATCACTATCATTGCAACATCGCTCCATAACAGTTCTACCGGGTAGACCTGTGTTAAATAGCCTTGCCCCAATGTAATCAGTCCAAAATGCTCTTGCACAAGCACAAGTGCAATTCCGAGCATTGTTCCAATAAGACACCCTAAACCCGCTATCAGCACCCCCTCTATGGTGAAGAGTTGCACAACGGTGCGGTGAGTAGCTCCAAGAGCATTCAAAAGTGTTATATCGTTCTTCTTTTCGATTATTATCATCGAGAGCGACCCTATGATGTTGAATGTGGCAACCAATATGATAAAACATAGTATCATAAACGTAGTCCACTTCTCTATTTTGCTTATTCTATAAAAGTCTTCTTGTTGCTCGTATCTGTCAGCCACTACATATTTGTCGCCTACAACTTCGGCTAAGCGTTTTTTGGTAGCACGTATCTCTTTGTCGGTAGCTGTGCTATGCTCGTTTAGCTTTATTTCGATAGATGTTACATATCCATTTGCAAGCGAGTAAGCCTCACGGACTGTTTCTATAGGTAAAATAATATAATTGTCGTCATATTCGGTTTGCTGTACGCAAAAAAGTCCGTTACAAGCCCAACTTGTCTTTGTGAAGTTGGCATCGGGGCGAGCCAAATTAACCTTTCTATTTTTGGGTGCGTAGAGCGATATTGTTCGGTCGGTCTCCGCATTGCAGTGCATTCGGGTAGCAAGTCCTATCCCCATTGCACCACGTATGCCATACGAGGGGTCGTACGAGGGGTCAAATATGCCGTTCCACATCATTGTGTCAATACCCGTTGCCACTCTAAAATTTGCATCTACACCTCGCACCTTTATAGGCGACTGCGCCTCATCGGTAGCTATTAGTCCGTCAATGTCAACAACATAGCTCCATACAGCATCAGAAACAACTGTTTGAGCCTCTAAAATTGCACTGTCAGTAGTCAAGAAATGCGAGCCTTTTTGGGCTGTTATTCTTATTTCAGGGTCAAAAGCTGTAAACGAGTCGGATATAACCCTCTCGAAACCATTCATCACCGAAAGCACGCATATAAGAGCCATTGTACCAATAGCCACACCACCCATACTTACCCACGTAATAAGGTTGATAGTACTCAACCGCTTACGAGAAAAAAGGTATCTTGTCGCTACAAAAGGAATAAACATCTATCTATATCGATTGCTATTAGGCGTGTTTGATGAAACGTTATTTTAGCAATTATCAATCCTTATATTTGCCCTCTTCTTCCTCTATTTCAACGTGAAGGTAGGGGTCAGCAGAGAGGAGTTCGTCTATCTTAGATAGTTTTTCTACCGTCTCGTCGTTGTGGAAAGATAGTTCGGGTATTAGTCGCAACTGATGTCTCACACGTTGTCCCAACTCAAAGCGCAAAGCCTTACTATCCTTATTAATACGTTCCAATATTTCGGTAGCTTTTGCTGTTGGGAATATGCTTAAATAGATGCGAGCAATGCTAAGGTCGGGGCTTATCCTAACCTCCGACACGGTTATTATCACCCCTTGTATCTTACGTGCATAAAGCACAAAAATATCGCCAAACTCCTTTTGGAGCATACGTGCTATCTTCTCTTGTCTGGTATTTTCCATAATCTTTGGTTACCTTGTCAATAATTTTACTTTCTCTTAAATTTTTCCGACTACAAAGTTATATATAATATTTCAATATAGCGCAATATATTTTACTACATTTTTTTGCAGAGTGCTTAATTTTGCTTTTTCCAATACCAAAAAAACAGAAAAAATAGCAATCATTAGAAAAAAAATCAGTACCTTTGCACGCTGTATATAGTATCTATGGGGCAGTGTAGCCTTTTTAGAGTGGGGACTATGTGCGCAATAGGTTGAATAATAATAATTTATCATAACAAACTAATTCTACTAAATCACATGCAAAACAAAGGATTTGTCAGATTACTTGCCATTGCGTTGATGTTGGTTTGTCTCTTTTACTTGTCATTTAGCGTTGTAACTTCGCATTACGACAGCAAAGCCAAAGAGTATGCCAACGGCGACAATCAAGAGTACTACAACTTTATGGACTCCATGTCGGGCGAAAAAGTATGGCTCGGATACTCCCTAAAACAGTGCCGTGAGAAGGAGATCAACTTAGGTCTTGACTTAAAAGGTGGTATGAACGTCCAATTGGAAGTATCAGTAGCTGATGTGCTTCGTGCGCTCTCTGACTACAACACCAACGAAAATTTCAACCTTGCTCTTCAAAACAGTACTCGTCGTCAAGCTGCATCTGGCGAAAATTTCCTCAAAATATTCAAAGAGGAGTTCGAGAAACTCGATGCTAATGGTCGCCTTGCAAGTATCTTCAGCACCTACGACCTTAAAGATAAAATTTCAAGCACTGCTACAAATGCTCAAGTTATTGATGTTCTTCAAGAACAAGTAAACAGTGCTATTGATAACTCGTTTAACGTTCTTCGTAATCGTATTGACCGCTTTGGTGTGGTACAGCCTAACATTCAGAAACTCGATGTTGAGGGTCGTATCCTTGTTGAACTTCCTGGTGTTAAAGAGCCGGAACGTGTACGTAAACTTCTTCAAGGTTCGGCTAACCTCGAATTTTGGGAGACATACAAATTCTCTGAAATAGCTCCACTTCTTGAGCAAGCCAACGCTGTGATTCGCGATATGAACGCAGTTGCAGAACAAGCTGCTGCAGAGGAAACTGAACTCGTTGCAGAGGCTGCTCCTGTTGAGACTATTGATGCAACTACCGAAGTAGCAGAGCCTGTTGAGGCTGACTCTATCGAAGACCTTGCTGCTACTCTTGCCGCTGACCCAACTGCCGATGCAGCTCTTGACGAAGAGAAAGCTCGCCGCGAATATCCACTCTTCTCATTGTTGCAACCTATGCAAAATCAGGGTCCAGTACTCGGTGTTGCTCTTGGTCGCGATACTGCCGAGGTTAATCGTATGCTTGCTCTCAAACAAGTTAAAGAACTTCTTCCTCGAGACCTCCGTCTCTATTGGACTATCAAGCCTATCGATGAGTCGGCTAAACAACTTGCTTATCAACTTGTAGGTATAAAGGTAACAAACCGCGATGGTCGCGCACCACTTGAAGGTGATGTTATTACCGATGCACGCGACGATTTTGGTCAATACTCAGCATCGTCTACAGTTAGTATGCGTATGAACGCAGATGGTTCGAAAACTTGGGCTCGCTTGACAAAAGAGAATGTTGGTCGTGAAATCGCAATCGTTCTTGACGACTATGTATATTCGTTCCCAACCGTTAATGGCGAAATCTCTGGTGGTAGTTCCGAAATTTCGGGTAACTTCACTCCCGAAGAGGCAAAAGACCTTGCAAACGTACTCAACTCTGGTAAGATGCCAGCACCTGCACGCATTATCCAAGAGGATGTTGTTGGTCCATCGCTCGGTGAAGAGGCTATCCACTCTGGTTTTGTATCGTTCCTTATAGCATTTGCTTTAGTACTTATCTATATGATTATGTACTATGGTTGGATACCTGGTCTTATTGCCGATGGCGCTTTGATTATCAACGTATTCTTCCTATTTGGCATACTTGCATCGTTTAAGGCTGTACTTACTCTTCCTGGTATTGCCGGTATTGTGTTCACCCTTGGTACTGCGGTCGATGCTAACGTGCTTATTAACGAACGTATCCGTGAAGAGCTTCGTGCAGGCAAAAACCTTAAAAAAGCAATCACCGATGGTTACTCTAACGCATTCTCGGCAATTGCCGATGCCAACGTTACCACTCTTATAACCGGTATCATACTTGTATATTTCGGAACAGGACCTATCAAAGGTTTTGCTACCACACTTATCATAGGTATCATCACTTCGTTCTTCTCGGCTGTATTCCTCACTCGTTTGGTTTACGAGCGCATAAGCAAGAAAGAGCTTAATATGACCTTCAACACTCGCATTTCGCGCACATTCCTTACCAACGTTAACTTCGACTTTGCAGGTAAACGTAAAGTGGGTTACATCATTGCAGGTTGCTTTATGATTATTGCTATCCTCTCTCTCTCTATTCGTGGATTGAAACAGGGTATCGACTTCTCTGGTGGTCGTAACTATGTGGTTCGTTTCGAAAATGACGTCAAAACCGATGACATTCGCGAAACCCTTAGCGGTGTTTTCACCGATGCACAGACTTCTGTTATCACTATGGGTAACAACTCGCAAGTACGTATCTCTACCAACTACGAAATTGCTTCAGTTGATGAAGATATTGACACTCGCATCGAGGAAATGCTTTACGATGGCTTGAAACCATATCTTAACGACAATGTTACTCGTCAGATGTTTGTTGAGCGTTATGTGGTTGCCGATGGCGAATATCGTGTAGCTCAACTTGACGAGGCTGATGTTAACTTTGGTATTCAGTCGTCACAAAAAGTTGGACCTACTGTGGCAGACGACATCAAGACTGCAGCTATTTGGGCTGTACTGCTTGCATTAATCGGTATAGCACTCTATATACTTATCCGTTTCCGCAACTGGACATACTCAGTAGGTGCATTGGCAGCTTTGGCTCATGACGTATTGTTTATCCTTGGTTTGTACTCGGTGTTCTACACCATTATGCCATTCTCGTTAGAGATTGACCAGTCGTTTATTGCTGCTATACTTACGGTGATAGGTTACTCTATTAACGACACTGTGGTAATCTTCGACCGTATACGTGAAAACCTTGGTTTGTATCCAAAACGTGAACTCAACACCCAGATTAACGATTCGCTTAACTCTACACTCTCCCGTACATTCTCAACCTCTATGTCGACCTTTGTAGTGTTGCTTGCAATATTCATCTTCGGTGGTGAAACAATCCGTGGTTTCGTATTTGCTATCCTTATTGGCGTAGTAGTAGGTACATTCTCTACACTCTTTGTGGCAACCCCAATTGCTTACGACCTTAAAATGGCTCAAACAAAACGCAAAGCCCTCAAAGAAGCTAAAAAGTAATCGTTTAATTGCTTCTCTTTGATATAAATCGAGTAGTGGGAAAATGAAAGTTTTCTTCCTACTCGATTTTTCTAATCCGACACTCTCAAAGGGTGTAACGAGAACCCTTAAAGAGCGAGACACAAAATAATCTATAACAACCACTTATTCTAAAACAAATTATGGGTTTTATCGCAAAACGTAGGCAGGAGTATGATGAGTCATTAAAAGCTATAGTTCCCGATTGTTGGAAACAGTTTCAGGACCCACCTCTGAATGGCGAGGCTGAGATAATGCAGTTGCCACGATTAGAGTATGAGCCATTGGTGACTGTAGGCATAATGGTGTGCCACGAGCTGTCGGTTGATTTCGACTCTAACTTTATATCGGTGCAAATGCCTGAATGCACCTTTCATGGAAGCTATACTATCAAATTAGAAAATGGAAAACTGCGCTTTGAGGGTGAACTATACGACGAACTCTGCTTTAACCCTGTCGATAATCAGGACATTACAGCGTTCGATGGACACTTTACTCTCCACGATGTAACCATAGGTAAAGAGTTCCATTGGCAGCGACAAGAAAATCAGTCATTCAAAGGCTCGTTGCGTTTAGTTGCAGATGGTAATAAAATTCAGGTTATTAACGACATATCGGTGGAGGCATACCTCTACTCGGTAATATCGAGCGAGATGAATGCGATGGCACCTATCGAACTTCTTAAAGCCCATGCCATAATATCGCGTTCGTGGCTATTGAAGCCTATTTTAGACCCCGAACAGACTACTGCATCGGTGCGCGAAATAGTAAGCAACGATGAGATAGTACGTTGGTACGAGCGTGATGCTCATACCTTATTTGATGTTTGTGCCGATGACCATTGTCAGCGGTACCAAGGCATAGCACGAGCATCGGTTGTTACTGTGGCACAAGCTGTTGAGGAAACTCGTGGCGTTGTATTGAGTTATAATGGACATATATGCGATGCACGTTTTTCCAAAGCATGCGGTGGCGTGACCGAATTGTTTGAAAATTGTTGGGCAGCAACACCATATCCATATCTTTCGCGTGTAGTCGATGCCGAAGCAGTAAACGTTCCCGACTTGACAATTGAGGCTAACGCCGATAAATGGATACGTGGTCAGCACTCATCGTGGTGCAATACAACTGATAAAGAAGTACTACGTACTATACTTAACGACTACGATTGCGAGACTAAGGACTTTTATCGTTGGTCGGTGCGTTATACAAAAACGCAATTAACGAAACTTATACACCGTAAATCGGGTATAGACTTTGGCGAAATACGTGCTTTACAGCCATTGCAGCGAGGAGTATCGGGGCGTATTATACGCTTGAAAATAGTGGGTGAAAAGCGAACAATGATTGTAGGTAAAGAGTTAGAAATACGACGCTGGCTGTCAGAAACACACCTCTTTAGCTCAGCTTTTGTAGTAGATTTCATGGGCGATGAAGTGGTACTTACAGGCGCAGGGTGGGGACATGGTGTTGGACTATGCCAAATAGGTGCAGCAGTAATGGCATCGAAAGGCAAGCGTTACAACAACATCCTCTCGCACTACTTCCCCAAAGCAGGGTTACAACAAATATATCGCTAATCGTTGCTAAATAAGCCCTGAAAGAGCTACAATGACCCAAACAATACTATTTTTACCCTAAAGTGGTGTTGTTTAATTACGCATAAAGATAAAAACTCATAATTATGAATACATTTCGGAAATCACCGTGGGCATGGGTGCCAACGCTCTATTTTGCAGAGGGTATACCATACGTGGTGGTAATGACAGTGGCAGTGGTTATGTACAAGCGGCTTGGGTTGTCGAACACCGACATAGCCCTCTACACCTCGTGGCTCTACTTGCCATGGGTTATTAAGCCCTTTTGGTCGCCTTTTGTCGATTTAATCCGTACAAAGCGTTGGTGGATTTTAACGATGCAACTATTGATTGGCGCATCGCTTGCCGCTATTGCCTTTTTTATACCTACATCATTTTTCTTACAGACTACATTAGCACTCTTTTGGCTAATGGCATTTAGCTCGGCAACCCATGACATAGCTGCCGACGGCTTTTATATGTTGGCTCTAAGCGAGGAAAAACAAGCCTTTTTTGTAGGTATTCGCAGCACCTTTTACCGCTTTTCGATGATAGCAGGACAGGGACTATTGGTTATCTTGGCAGGTTGGCTAGAACGAGAAACTGGGCAACTCTGCACTGCATGGTCGGTAACTTTTGGCATTATTGCTGTTATGTTTGTCGTTTTTCTACTCTATCATTACCTCTTTTTGCCACATCCTACGAAAGATAAGACAGCAGCGAGTACCGATTTTCGCGCTGTTTTCCGCGGATTTGCAGAAACTTTTGTATCGTTTTTTCGCAAACCGGACATAGGAGTGTCGATAGCCTTTATGTTGCTTTACCGCTTAGGCGAGGCGCTGCTTGTTAAGATGTCGTCGCCCTTTCTGCTCGATCCACGAGAGGTGGGCGGCATGGGCTTATCGACTGCCGAAGTGGGTTTTGTCTATGGTACAGTGGGAGTGATAGCACTCACTATTGGCGGTATTTTAGGCGGTATAGCCGTTGCTCGTCGAGGACTACGTTTTTGGATATGGCCTATGGCTCTATCCATTACACTACCCAACCTCATCTACCTATATCTCTCTTATATTCAACCCGATAGCTACATTATTGTTAACATAGCAGTTGCTATTGAGCAATTTGGTTATGGCTTTGGTTTTACAGCCTATATGCTCTACTTAATACAGATAGCCGAGGGGGAGCATTCGACTGCTCATTATGCACTTTGTACAGGATTTATGGCACTTGGCATGATGCTACCGGGAATGTTAGCAGGCTGGCTACAGGAGATATTGGGCTATGACCATTTCTTTATAGTTGTAGTACTTTGCGCTATACCTACATTGGCAATTATACCATTTTTGAAGATAAAAGGCAAAGAGGGTAAAACACAGTTGGAAAAATAATATTTTTTTCGCAAACACTTGTAAAATCCGTTTTTTTCGTTTACCTTTGTCGTGTATTTGTAGATATACAAGATACAAAGAGAAAAAAATAAGTACTTTAAAAACCTCTCACAATGAACAAAACAGAACTCGTCGCCGCAGTTGCGGAAAAAGCTGGTCTTACAAAAATCGAAGCTAAAAAAGCAGTCGAAGCAGTATTAGAATCTATCGAAGGTGCTTTAGCTCAAAACGAAGCAGTAGCACTTATCGGTTTCGGCACATTCTCAGTTGCTGAACGTGGCGAACGTAAAGGTATTAACCCTGCCACTAAAGAAGCTATCGTTATCCCAGCTCGTAAATCGATCAAATTCAAAGCAGGTGCGGTCCTAAGGGAGGTTCTATAAATTAGAGGTAGAAACAACCACAAATTTTAGGAAGTTATTAATTGGAAGTTTTTTGACTTTATATGGCATAAAACGCAAGTAATTTCATTCACGTAGCTTACTGCGCTCATTTGGGTAACTTCCATTTTCTGCTCATCTAAAGTTCAAAAATCTTCACAACCTAATTTTAAGAACCACCCTTAAACGAAAAAGTGAAATAATTGCAATTTCACGATTAGCATCGTAGCATACGAAGCATACGAAATATTCCTTGTTACCTATAATCGGGCAACAAGGATTTTTTTTGTTTGGTATAGCTCAAATGCGGAATTATTTGTAACTTTGCACTTTGATAGCGTAATCTTACACGCTGAAAATGATAAAATAAAGAAACAAAACGAATTATGAACAAAGCTCTTCTTATGATTCTCGATGGCTGGGGTATAGGCAATGGCACCCACGCCGATGTTATCTCTCAAATGCCCACCCCATATTGGGATTCTCTTATAGCTAAATACCCTCATTCTCAACTCGAAGCATCTGGCGAGTATGTTGGTCTTCCCGATGGTCAGATGGGTAATTCCGAAGTTGGTCACCTCAATATAGGTGCCGGTCGTGTAGTATATCAAGACCTCGTAAAAATTAATCGTGCTTGTGCCGACGGCTCTATAAAAGATAACAAAGCTATAGTTAAAGCTTTCTCCTATGCAAAGGAGCATAATGCCGATGTACACTTTATGGGTTTAGTTAGCAATGGTGGAGTACACAGTTCGCTTGACCACCTTTTTGCTCTATGCGATATTGCCAAACATTATGGTGTGGCAAACCACTATGTGCATTGCTTTATGGATGGTCGCGATACCGACCCACGTAGTGGAAAAGGATTTATCGAAGCTCTTGATAAACATCTTTCTACAACTGGAGGTAAGATAGCGTCTATTCAAGGACGTTTTTATGCTATGGACCGCGACAAACGTTGGGAACGTATTAAAGAGGCATACAACCTGTTAGTTCGTGGCGAAGGCACTAAAGCTACTTGCCCAATAGATGCTATGCAGACTTCGTACAACGATGGAGTAACCGATGAGTTTGTTCATCCTATAGTTATGACCAATGCCGAAGGCGCACCAGTGGCCACTATTAAAGATGGCGATGTGGTTATTTTCTTTAACTACCGCAACGACCGTGCTAAAGAGATTACCACTGTTCTCACTCAAAAAGATATGCCCGAAATGGATATGAAGGCTCTTCGTCTTCAATATTTCTGTATGACCCCATACGATGCTTCGTTTACTGGGGTTGACATCATCTTCGATAAAGAGAACGTAGAAAACACTCTTGGGCAGGTGATTGCCGATGCAGGACTTCGTCAGCTCCATATAGCAGAGACTGAAAAATATGCCCACGTTACATTCTTCCTCAATGGCGGTCGTGAGCAGCCCTACCAAAACGAAGAACGAATACTTGTAGCATCGCCCAAAGTGGCAACTTACGACTTGCAGCCCGAGATGAGTGCATACGAAGTTGCCGATAAACTTGTAGCCGAACTCGAACGTGAGACATACGACCTTGCTATTGTAAATTTCGCCAATGGCGATATGGTTGGTCATACCGGTGTTTACACTGCTATCCAAAAAGCTGTTACAACCATCGACGAGTGCGTGCGGAAAGTAGTTGAGATGGCAAAGTCTCACGGCTATCAGACTATTATTATAGCCGACCATGGTAATGCCGATAACGCCGAAAACAGCGATGGCACTCCTAATACTGCACACTCGCTAAACCCTGTGCCATTTGTATTTGTGTCGGACACCTACAAAGGCAGTGTCGAAAACGGCATATTGGCAGATGTTGCGCCATCTATCTTGCATATAATGGGAGTTGATGCTCCTAAAGATATGACTGGAAAGTCGCTGATAAAATAACAAAATGCGGACAAGGTTCTATAATTTAGGGATAGAGCCAACCATTGAACATAGATTATATTAGATTTTCAACATAGAACGATGAAAAAGACATTATTGGCTCTTATAGCTTTCGCTTGCTCGCTTACAATAGCAGCCAGCGACCCTGTACTTATGACTATAGATGGCACACCCATATATAAGTCGGAGTTTGAATATATATACAACAAAAACAATGTAGGCAATACTATCGACCACAAATCGCTTGACGAGTATGTGGTTATGTATACCAACTTCAAACTAAAAGTGGCAGAGGCTATGCGTCAGGGGTTAGATACCACAGCGCAGTTCCGTAAGGAGTTAACAGGCTATCGTGCACAGCTTGCAGCCCCATATCTTACCGATGCAAAGGTAGACGAGGCTCTGTATCGTGAGGCATATAGCCACTTTGCGCAAGATTGCGAAGTGAGCCATATTCTCATCACTATAGAGCGTGATGCAACGCCCGAAGATACCCTAAAGGCTTATAATCGTGCTGTGGCAGCCATTAAACGCCTCGAAAAAGAGGATTTTGCTAAAGTAGCAACCGAGGTAAGCGACGATAAATCGGCAGTAAACAACCACGGCTATCTTGGTTATTTTACAGCTATGCAAGTTGTTTGGCCTTTTGAAAAAGCTATGTACGATATTCCAGTGGGAACAATTTCTGCTCCCATTCGTACCGACTATGGCTACCACGTTATAAAAGTTCACTCTCGCCGTCCCGCTGTTGGACAGGTGCACGCATACCATATTATGAAGGTGTGCAACGACCAGATGTCGCAAGAGAAGCAAGATGCAGTTCTTGCCGAGATTAACGCTATAAAAGCTAAAATCGAGGCAGGCGCACCATTCGACTCAATTGCAAAAATTGAGAGCGACGACACTGGTTCGGCTCGTCGTGGTGGCGACCTTCAGTGGTTTGGTATAGGACGTATGGTGGCTCAGTTCGAGAAAGCAGCATTTTCACTCCCTATTGGTCAAGTGTCCGAGCCAATAAGAACAGATTTTGGTTGGCACATAATTCTTGTTACAGAACGCCGCGATGTTGAATCGTTCGACAAGAAGAAAGCCGATATACAACGTGTTATGAAATTCGATGCACGCTCGCACGCTGCTCTCGATGCTTTTGCTGGGAAGTTGAAAAAGGAGTATGGCTACAACATTAACCAAGCAAACTTAGACTCGGTTGCCGCATACATAAGTCAATATGCTATTTGCGACTCGGTATACAATGCCAACATCGACGAATTGCAAGGCATTGTTGCCTCATTTGCAACAAACGAAACTATTACTGCACAAGAGTTAGCATTGTATTATATTGGGTTGACTAATTATTCATTAGTATCGACTGTCCAGGCATTAGACAAACTCTCAAACGAGCGACTAATAGCCTACGAGGATAAACAATTAGAACGTAAATACCCCGAATTTAAGAACCTCGTACGTGAGTACCACGATGGTATTTTGCTTTTCGATATTTCCAATCGTGAGGTATGGGAAAAAGCAATGTCCGATACCGAGGGAATAAAACAATATTTCGAGCAGAACCGCAATAACTACACTTGGAGTGAACCTCGTTTTAAGGGCTTTTTGGTGCAGTGTACCGATAAGGAGTTAGCTAAACAAGTACGTCGCCAGATTAAAACTCTCGACCGCGACTCGGTTGAAGCCTTTATCCGCTCTACTTACAATCGCGACTCTGTTACTGTTATAGTTGAGCGCAACCTTTGGAAAAAAGGTGCAAATGCTATGGTTGACCGCTACGCCTTTGGCGACAAAAAAGCTAACGTTGTTGTAAACAACCGCTTGCCAGTTATATTTACATACGGCAAAAAACTTAAACGCCTCCCCGAAGAGTACCTCGATGTTCGCGGACCCGTGACAACCGACTATCAAAATCAACTCGAAGCCGAATGGGTAGCTCGCCTACGCAACCAATACACCATTGAAATTGTAGAGCGTGTACTTGACCAAATACGCCAAGAAGAAGCCAAATAAGTAAAATGGTAAATACAAACTGAATATTTTTATATTTCGTATTCCGTGACGTACAATTCTAAATATAACCACCCACTTGCGGCTATGCTACTTGTTTTAGTGGCATTAGCATTTTCGTCGTGCGACCATATAGAAAAGTTGTACCAACGGCTTACGGCATCGCCCTCCGATGCTATTGTTACTATTGGCGACAATCATCTATATCGCTACGACATAGAGCAATTAGTCCCAGCAGGGACAGCACCAGAAGATAGTGCCGCCATAGTTGACAAATATATACGCACTTGGGCAACCGACATACTAATGTATCGCAATGCCAAACGCAATGTGCAGAACGAGGACGAGATACGCCGTCTGCTCAATGACTACGAACGCACCATAACAATTCACTACTACCGTCAGAATATGGTGCGAGACAAAGTGGGCGAACCTACCGATGCCGATGCCCAAAAGTATTGGGCTGACCATAGACCCGACTTTTTGCTTACCGAGCCTGTGGTTAAAGGCATATATTTATCATTACCATTGTCAACTAAAAACATATCTTCGCTTCGCCGTCAGATGAAAGACCCGGTGAGGAATATTGCCGACATTGAACGTTTTGCACATCGTAATGCCACAATGTACTCGCTCTTTATAGACGATTGGCAATACCTTTCCGATATTGAGAAAAGCACCGCTCGTTCGTTACCTATCAAAGACAAAGGTTTTGTTGAAATTACCGACTCGGCATCGGTTAATATGATATATATTACCGACTACTTGCCTGCCGACTCTGTTACTCCACTGTCAATAGCTATGGAAGATGCACGAATTCGCCTGTTCCAACAACGCAAAATGCAGTATCTCCGTAATATCGACAACGAAATATATCAGCACGCAGTTAGTCGTGGCGAAATAATTTTCAACAACGATACTGTTAGATAATAATAACAATCATACAGAATGGGGTTTACTAATTTGTAATCTCCACATATAACTTGCAACTTTTTTATGCGCTCAAAACTATTAATATTACTTTCACTATTATTGTTAGCACAATATTCCACCTCGCAAGAGTCTAAACTTATTGATGGTGTGGTGTGGGTCGTGGGCGAATCGGCCATCTTACGCTCAGAGGTAGAGCAAGAGCGCATAAGAGCGCAGTATCAGGGCGAGAAATTGCCCGGCAACCCCTATTGCTTTATACCCGAGCAATTGGCAATACAGAAACTCTTTATCCATCAGGCAGAAATAGATAGTATAACAGCCAACGAAGGACAAGTAGAGTCACAGGTTAACGCACAGGTTAATATGCTGATACGAGAAATAGGTTCTCGCGAAAAGCTCGAACAATACTACCGCAAAACACTCCCCGAAATAAAGGACGAGATGCGCAATATAGTACGCGACCAAACTCTTATGCAGCAGGTGCAGCAGAAGATTATTGAGAAGGTAAAAATAACCCCTTCCGATGTACGTAAGTATTACAACGAAACCCCACAGGACTCTATTCCCACTGTTCCCGCACAGGTAGAGGTTCAAATAATAACCTCTGAGCCTATAGTGCCAGCCGAGGCAAAAGAGGAGACCAAAGAGCGTTTGCGCCAAATGGCAGAACGTGTAAATAAAGGCGATGCCGACTTTTCTATGTTAGCTCGTCTCTATTCCGATGACACCGAAAGTGCCAAACAGGGCGGTGAACTCGGTTTTGTTGGTCGTGGTACTCTCGTACCCGAATTTGCCGATGCAGCATTCGCTCTCACCGAGCCAGGCAAAGTAAGTCGCGTGGTGGAAACCGAATTTGGATACCACATTATTCAACTTATCGAACGCCGCGACGACCGCATAAATTGCCGCCACATACTTCTCCGTCCTCGTGTTACTTCCGATATTAAAATCCGTACCCTTGGAACTCTCGACACCCTTGCCACCGATATTCGTACTGGCAGAATGGCATTTGACAAGGCGGCACAACTATTCTCGTCCGACAAAGACTCTCGTCTAAATGGTGGTCAATTAAGTAACCCAAAAACAGGAGCGGCAAAATTCGAATATCAAGACCTCCCGGCCGAAATAGCAAAGGCGGTTTACGATATGAAAGTTGGCGACATTTCCGATGCGTTTCCAATGTATTCCGAAAAGTTAGGGCGTGAGATATATGCTATTGTTCGTCTGAAAACAAAAACAGCCAACCACAAAGCCAATATCACCGACGATTTCCAACTCCTTAAACAGATTTGCGAAGGGGCAATGCGCCAAACTACTATCAATAATTGGATTAAATCCAAAATAAAGGACACCTATATTCTTATATCGCCCGAATGGCGAGATTGCGAATTTCAATACCGCGAATGGCTCGATCGATAACCATCATATCCACTTTTTTGCTCCTTTTCATTGGGTCGTACTCGCCCGATGCCACACTTTGCGCTCAAGCGCCAAACGAATTACGTAAATATGATCCTGCTACCGACACTATACATTCTCAACCTATTCGTCGCCCAATACCTGTTACTCGCATAAATACAGTGCGTCCTCGGGTTGATCGTGTATCCACATCAGGACAAGACCCGCGAAAAAAAGATACACAGGCTACTCCATCTACCCCCGACACCGCCACATTTGTAAAACCCTTTATCCCCGATAAGGAGCGCGACCCTCGTGCTAAATTAGACTCGGTTCTCTCTGCCCCAGACGAAACACCAAATGGCAATATCATCTATCTCGAACGCACCGATGTAATGTCATTTGACAAAGATGCTCTGCCCAACAAGCAGATTCTATCGGGTAACGTACTTTTTCGCCACGACGATGCACTACTCTATTGCGATTCGGCTCACCTCGACCAAACAACCAACTCGTTCGAGGCTTTTGGTCACGTGCATATAGATCAAGGCGACTCGGTTCAGATATACTCTCGACTGCTAAAGTACGACGGCAACACCCGAATGGCTTACCTTTGGCACAACGTACGCCTTATAAATGGCGAAGTTACAATTACTACAGACACCCTTACCTACGACCGCAATCGCAATCTCGGCTTCTACCTTTGTGGTGGGACGGTGCAAGACTCGGTAAACACTCTAATTTCCGACCACGGCTACTATTATAGCAATACCAAGGATGCCGAATTTAAGTCGAATGTATTTGGATATAACGATGATAACACAATCGAAAGCGACACTCTGCGTTATAACACCAACACCAAAGTAGCTACAATTTTAGGTCCAACACTTATAACCCATCTCTCCGATACATCTACAATCTATTCCGAATTAGGTTGGTACGATACCGAGCGTGACCTTGCTCAACTTCTCGAAAACTCTCTTATCACCTACTCCGAGGGACGAACTCTCCGTGGCGACACCATATTTTATGATAAAGCCTCGGGACGAGGCGAAGCGTTCTACAATGTAGTAATAACCGATAGTATAAATGATATGATACTTACCGGGCATTATGGCTACTACTCCGAAGACCACGACCAGTGTCTGATGACCGACTCGGCTCTAATGCGCCAATTTTCAGAGGGCGATACCATATATATCCATGGCGACACTATCTACGCCTACGAACTACCCGATACTTCAAAGATAGTCCATCTTTACCACAATAGTCGTCTCTATGCTAAAGACTTTCAGGCTATTGCCGACTCTATTTACTATACATCTATCGACTCTACAACACATCTGCGCTTGTTGCCGGTATTGTGGAACGACGATTGGCAAATAACTGGCGACAGTATAAATGTTTACCCCACTGAGGGCGAACTCAATCGCGCTCGTGTAATGGACAATGCTATGATTATCCAGTCGCACGACACAATACACTACAATCAGATGTCGGGCAAAGAGATGTTGGCTTTTATAGGCGATGAGGCTCTCGACTCGCTGCAAATACTCGGTAATGCCGAGTCTATATTCTTCCCCAACGATGACGATAAACTCATAGGGCTAAATAAGATAAAGAGCAGCTATATGAACATCTATTTTAACAATGGCAAGCTCGACCGCATAAAAGTGTTTCCCAGCCCCGAAGCCAATATGATACCTATGGCAATGGTACTCGAAGAGATGCTACGAATGCCCAATTTCACTTGGCAACAGGACGCTCGCCCAACAGACCCAACCGATGTATTCCGCCGTCCTGAGCGCATTACTGTGGCAGAGATTGCATCGCAAAAAGAGGAACTAAAGCAGCAGCAGAAAGATGAACGAAGGAAAAATCGAAAAGAGGCTCTCGAAAAAGAGACTGCTACAAATAATAACACCAATCCTGAGAACGTTAATAATAAAACTTCAAATGGTGCAACATCACCAACAAATAACACCAATCAAGCAACAACATCTACACTTCCTCGCCAAGGCAAAGGCTCTACCACACTATCTCGTGATGCCACTACCGCAGAAGTGAAAGATACTAATATCGCACCAAAAAAAATTAAGAAATAAAACATTGCGAACTATACTCACCATATCGCACACAACCGCTACCGATGCGGCAGTATCAAACGTATCATTAGCCATTGCCAATGCTATGCAGCTAACTGTTACCACTATTGAGCAGTCGCAGTTAGCCACCATCGACCAAATTGTTGACGATACCGATGCTGCACTACTTATTGTTGGCCTTGATACGGCATCTGCCATTCAGTCGTATCTCAACGCATTACGCTCGCTCCGCATTCCTTACCTTTTTGTAAAAAGTAACCACACCGCATTTGCCCCTAAAACAATACTTCTTCCAGTTACATTCCTACTCGAAGACAGAGAGAAAGGTCCATACGCAGCCTCCTTTGCTACCCATTTCGCTGCTAACATTAAGATGATTAAGCCCAACGACTATGGCTCTAAAGCCCAAAACAATATCGACACCCTAAGCACCCTCTTCACCACTCGCAATGCTAACTACTCGATTGTGCCGAGTAAAGCCGATAGCATTAAAGTAGAACACAATGCTCTTAAGTTTTCTGTTTCTCCTGATACCGAGATGCTTATCATTGCAGCCTCGCGCGATTACGGATTAGACGATATACTATTTGGACCCCACGAACGCAAAACCATACGTCAAGCCACTATGCCGGTTTTGGTAGTCAATCCTCGCGGCGACTTATACCCACTTTGCGACTAGTAAAGAGTACTATTAGACAGATTAAAAAACGAAATATCAATAATACCACATAAATATGAAAAAGCTAATATTCTCACTCATATTTCTACTCTGTGTAGGATACACTTTTGCAGCCCCCGACTGCCCAATTCGTGAAGTAGATGGAAAAGCTTATTACGAATACACTGTCGTTCAGGGCGATGGCATATACTCTATAGCACGTAGTTTTGGCGTAAACCAAAGCGAAATATACAATGCCAACCCCGACCTTACTCCAAGTATCAAACCGGGACAAATTATCTTAATTCCTGCCCCTAGAGAGGTGTTGTCTTCATCTGCCGATGCCGTCGAAGTTAAAAATGCCGAGGTAAAATATCACATAGTAGAACCAAAGCAAACACTATTTGGTATCTCTCGCCAATATAATATTACTATTGATAGCATTACCCGCCTTAATCCGTTTGTGGCGCAAGGCATTCACCCTGGCGATACCGTGTTTCTTGTACCTCGTCAGGTGTTGAAAACAGAGGAGATAGCTAAAACAACAGAAACAGAAGCTAAAGTCAAAACCAAAGCACAAGTAGAAAAAATAGAACCACAGAAAGTCGTTTCTCGTTTCCACATTGTGCAGCGCAAAGAGACTCTTTTTGGTATTTCTCGCCAATATTCTATGGCTATTCACGACATTATAGCTCTTAACCCCGAAGTCGAAAGCAGACTTCGTACCGGCGACACTCTATGGTTAGAGCCTATAGTGACAGAACCTATTGCAGAAGAACGCCCTTCCGTTACCATTCTACCTGCCATTCCCGAACAACCTACCAATAATCGTGACATTCGTAGCGAAGAATTACCGATAGCCGAGGTTGACACTATAGCCGACACTCCGGCATTTCCTTTTCAAGAACCTACAATTATAGAGGCTCCCTCCAGTGCTATACGCATAGTGTTTTTGCTTCCATTCCAGACCGACCAAACTACAGTTCATAAGTCAACTCTCCGCTTTGTAGAGTTCTACCGCGGTGCGCTTGTAGCTCTTGAAAATGCCAAACGACATGGTGTTTCGGCAATAGTTAACACATTCGATACTGGACGTACCGCTGCCGACATAGCATCGCTCCTGTCTCGTCCCGAACTGCAAGAGGCAGACGTGATTATAGGTCCAGCCTATACAGACCAACTTCGTCCTGTGATATCGTTTGCCCGAGACAATAATATAGCTGCTGTAATACCTTTTTCGTCCAATGTACCCGATGACCTCCACTACGCAGGTCTATTCCAATTCAACCCCTCGTACAGCTATACCAACACTCAAGCCGTGAAAGCTATTGCAGAGGACAAGTCGCAGCGTTACGTTATAGGTCGTTTTGCAAATGTAGAGGAAGAGAACAAGTCGCTTGCCGATATTCTTCACACCCAACTTAATACCGAAGGCATTAGTCATATCGATACTACACTAAATTTCGCAACTCTCCGCCACATTGTTAACACAGTAGGCGACCACCCTACTACTATACTTATGGCTTCGTCGGCTCCTGCCGATGTTAATATGATGCTCGACACGCTCGCATCGTATCAACGACACAATATCCGTGTGTGGGGTTCAGAAAAATGGGCAAGCTTAACAACCAAATATCCAAATACAGTATATTCTTCACTCTTCAACGTACAAGAGACAAAAGAGTACACCGATTTATATAACGAATTGTTTGGCACTCACAGCATTCTAACCGAGCCACGTTACGACTTGCTTGGCTACGACCTGACAACTATGGCAGCACGCGCCTTGAAAAAAATGAACGATAGCACCTTTGTTGTTGACCCTCTACCAACAAACGAGTATATGCAGTCTGCCCCACTCTTTATTCCTTATCACAATCGCATGGTAAACAATCGCTTGACCATTTACCATTGGGACGGTACTACACTAAATTCTACTGACCATATAGCACTTCCGGCTAAATTCGATGACGATGAAGAGTAGTAAACTTCAACTTGTAGTAGCCCTTGTTACGCTGTTTTCCCTCACTACTATCCTACCTGTTGCTGCCCAATTTCCAGAATTGGCTATTGGTGCAAGAGCTGGAGTGCAGATGTCTATGGGTATGTTCAATCCTACACAAACACAGACATTGCCGGTGTCGATGATAGCAGGGGCGCAATTTCGTATGGTGTCGGAAAAATATTTTGGCTTTGTGGCTGACCTCAACTATTCGCAACGTGGTTTTGGTAGTTACGATGACAACCACAAGTTAATGCACCGCAGGATGGACTATGTCGAACTAAATTTTCTATCGCACATAACCTTTGGACGAAAGCTTTTCCGCTATTTTATTGACTTAGGTCCTTCTATCTCCTACCTTGTCGCCGAAAATCAAACTCCGGGAGCTGCCGGACTAATACATACAACTCCTATAAAAAATAGGTTCGACTATGCCATAGCTTTTTGTACAGGCTTTGAGTTTAACACTCGCTATGGCATATACACTATCGATGCACGATATAGCTTTGGACTTGGAAATGTGTTCGATTCAAAAGTCTCCGACCAATTCAAAACCTCGTCAAACCAAAACATTCAAGTGGCAATAGCTTACCTATTTCCATTATAATTAAATTATCAGAATTATCTTACCACGATATACCTCGTATGAAAAAACGTGTTTTCTTAACTGGAGCTACCGGCGTAATGGGCTATGCTTCACTTCAAGAGATGATGAAGCATCTCGACCAATTAGATGTTACAGTCTTAGTACGCAACTCGGAAGTCAACCGCAAAAAAATGTCACCATTTGCCGATAAAATACGTATTGTTTGGGGCGACCTTTGCAATCTCGATGATGTTATGAGTGCAACAACCGGTGCCGACTATGTGCTTCATCTTGGTGGTATGGTATCGCCAAAAGCCGACTATTTTCCTAACAAAACACGCCGTGTTAATGTTCAGTTAGCTAAAAATATAGTTGCAGCCGTTAAAGCTCAGCCCAATGCTGACGACATACGTGTATGCTATATAGGTACTGTTGCACAGACTTCCGACCGCAACGAACCTATCCATTGGGGACGTACCGGCGACCCTATAATCATCTCCGTCTACGACCATTACGCTATATCCAAAACCCAAGCCGAACGAGTTTTTGCTGAAAGCGGTCTTCGCCATTGGGTGTCGCTCCGTCAGTCGGGTATTTTGTATGCTGGCATACTGAAAAATGTAGATCCTATAATGTTCCACGTTCCTCTTCGTGGAGTACTCGAATGGGCTACGATAGAGGATTCGGCTCGTGCTATGACTAACCTCTGCTTACTCGACCTTCCCGATGACTTCTATTGCCGTTTTTACAATATAGGCTCCGGCGCACAATATCGCCTAACCAACTACGAATTTGAAAGTAAACTCCTGAAAACTATCTCATGCCCTGCGCCCGAAAAGATATTCCGCCCCGAGTGGTTCGTGCTACGCAATTTCCATGGCATGTGGTATTCCGACTCGCAAGTACTTGAAGATTGGCTACATTTCCGTGCCAACGTACCAATAGACGACTACTTTAAATCGTTAAAAAAACAGGTGCCTTGGTACTTTAGTTTAGCACGCATAGTACCTCCAGTTTTTATACGTATGTTTATGCGCACACTCGCCTACAAAAAGCAGTGGGGAACACAATGGTGGATAGAGCAGAACGACCAAAATCGCATCAACGCCTACTATGGTACTCGTGAAAAATGGGAACAAATAAAACCATGGGCAGAACAAGACCTATCACATCCATCTGATGAGATAGTGTATATAGAACATGGCTTCGACGAAACGAAATCGCGCGACGAGTGGACCATTGAAGATATACAGCAGGCTGCCGCCTTTCGTGGAGGCAAATGCTTATCAGAGACTATGGTAAAAGGCGACTGGCGCACACCTCTCCAGTGGGAGTGCCAGTTTGGACACCGCTTTATGGCATCGCCAAATATAGTACTTCTTGGCGGACATTGGTGCCCAGAGTGTTTGCCCTCGCCATGGCACTACGACGAAATAGCCAAAGGCAATCCATTCATTGCACAAGTGTGGACACCCAACCATGACTCTAACGAAAACAACTACTACGGCGAAGAAATATTTGAAGGCTGGGAAAAATAACACCCTGAAAAGGGCATCACGAAAATGCCTATAATAGTAACAAATAGCCCAATCAGGATAATAATAATCGTTGAAATAATAAAACGCTAATGAAAAAAGCAATACTCTTTATTTTCACTATAACAATATCAATAGCTTTATTTGCCAACAAAGAACATATTGAACCTATACCTTATGGTGATATGGAGCAGTGGTGCGTTCGCAACATAGTGGAAAGCAAACTTATAGGAGGCAAGACTAAGCAACTTTATGTAGTCGCACCAACCGACACTATCACAGCTAACGCACCATTCGATTACTCGCAGACACCTTGGGGAATATCTAATGCATACGCCAACGTGGTAGGAGTTGCCAAAGCTGCATGTACTACACAGCCAGAGCCACGTCAGGGTGGTGGCACTTGCGCACGACTTAACACTAAGATAGAGAGGGTGCGAGTACTTGGTATGGTCAATGTAGAAGTCTGCATTGCAGGCACACTATTCCTGGGCGCAGTACAAGAACCAGTAACCTCTGCCAACGATCCCTATGGTAATATAGATATGGGTATACCATTTACTCGTCGCCCCAAAGCACTTATGCTTGATCTGAAAGCAAGAGTAAATCCAGAACATAAAATTGTTAAAGCCTTGGGTATAAGTCAAATAGTCATGGAAGGGCATGATGAGCCAGAGGTATACGTCTATCTACAACGCCGTTGGGAAGACGAGAAAGGACATATATATGCAGAGAGAGTAGGTACTGCTCGTCATCGTTTCGCTGAATCAATGCCAGAGTGGATTAACGACTATCGTATCAACATTCATTATGGCAACATTACTAACAAACCATTCTTTAAGCCTTATATGGATCTTTTTCCAACAGGTGGCACATTTAAGGCTCGCAATGCCAAAGGCAAAATAGTAGACATCACAGAAGTAGGTTACGCAGCTCCTGAAGCTACCCCCACTCACGTGATAGTAATGATTACCGCAGGTTGTTACCCCGCCTTTTACGGCGCCCCCGGCAATGCCCTCTGGGTCGACAACATCCGCTGGGTGTACTAAACAAAATATTTATCCTCTTTTTCGTTTTGTTGGTTTGGTGTAGGTGAAGTAGCGTGCGGCACGGTGAGGGACACCAACTTCTGTTTCTCGAAGAACAGCAAGCCCCTCAATTTGCATCATCTTTTTCTGGAAGTTGCGCACATCGCTCTTTTTCTGATATATAGCATCGTGCAGCGAGCGCAGTTGACTCATAGTAAACTTCTTTGGCAAAAGCTCAAACATAAGGTTTGGCTCAAAAGTTACCATTCGCCGCACATTTTCAAGAGCAGCCCCAATTATTTCTTTGTGGTCGAAAGCCAAATGTTCTAACCTATAGTCCTCTACATTAAGCCATATTGTTTGCCCCTTATGTCCCGACTGCTGTTTTACACGATTGTTAATTTTTATAAGTGCAAAATAAGCCACAGTTACCAATCGACTAATACCTAAACGATTTACCTTTTCCATCCAAGGCAAATCAGCCTCGGTGTTACGCACAGGTTTTCCAAAAGCCTTAAATTGGTTAAGATAAATGTTGGTTACACCGGTACACTCTTCCAATATGCGGTAGGCTGCACTATCCAAATCTTCAGTTGGAAGAATAATGCTGCCCGGCAGTTTGCGATTGTTGTATTCGCTATATTCGTCATCGTCCATCTCGTCGCTGCGTTGCACCAAAAGCACTTTTAGCCTCTCGCCATCGAAGCCAAACACCACACAATCGACCGAAATCTCCGGTTTATATTCTATTTCCGATTCCATAAAAAGGTAACTGATTATTCGTTTTTCTCGTCAGATTACTTTCACTATCTTTGTCGTTGCAAAGATAGTGAAAGTTGAGTGCAGAACAAAATAAATTTATTTATTTTTTATGCCGAAACGCATCCTGTCTTCGCACGAAGTGCCAAGATAGTGAAAGTTGAGTGCAGAACAAAATAAATTTATTTATTTTTTATGCCGAAACGCATCCTGTCTTCGCACGAAGTGCCAAGATAGTGAAAGTTGAGTGCAGAACAAAATAAATTTATCTGTTTTTTATGCCGAAACGCATCCTGTCTTCGCACGAAGTGCCAAGATAGTGAAAGT
>X285_Short_beaked_Echidna__coassemble_420_pt1 | contig 32259 bp, 23 predicted proteins | sample X285_Short_beaked_Echidna__metabat2_high_PE_005 | metagenome-assembled genome bin X285_Short_beaked_Echidna
GCACAGCCGCAATGGCCAAAGGATTTTAAGTCCTTCGTGTCTACCATTCCACCATCCGGGCAAGTAGACTTTTTGTCTTATGTTAAAACTATAATCTTTTAATAAGATTTACAAAAAGATAGGTTCTAAAAATAAGTTATTGAAACTATCTTAAAAAAAAACCGGGAACTAAAACCCGATTTTATTTTGAGCGAAAAACGGGACTCGAACCCGCGACCCCAACCTTGGCAAGGTTGTGCTCTACCAACTGAGCTATTTTCGCAAAGTACTTAATTATGGATAGAGACTTTTGGTCTCATTTGCGACTGCAAAGTTAATATTTTTATTTGAAATAGCAAAATAGTTTTTTGTAAAAATATTAACTTTGATCTTATTTTATAGTTAATTATCAGTAGAACAATGTATTAGTATATCTATAACTTTGTTTTTATCTTCACTAATTTGTTGTTTAAGTTGTGTAATATCGGCAAAACGTTGCTCTTCCCTAATTTTATCAACAAATTGTATAGTTATTTCTTTGCCGTATATTTCGTTTTTAAAGCCGAAAATGTGTGTTTCGATTGTGCGGTTTTGTCCGTCTACAGTAGGACGAGTTCCTATATTAGTCATAGATTTGTATTTGATACTATCTACTATCGTATATGTTGCATATACCCCATCTGATGGTATATGTTTAAGCGAATTTGGTACTATGTTGGCAGTGGGGTAGTCTATTGTTCGCCCTATTTTGTTACCTTCTGTAACAATGCCTTCCATAAAATAATTGTAACCTAAATATTTGTTAGCAAGCGAGATAGATCCTTTTTCTAATTCGTTACGTATCTTGGTGCTGCTGACCGATATATTGCTGTCGATATATGTATCTTCTTTGATAACTTCTATGCCTATCTCTTTTCCTACTTTATTATAATATTCAAATCCATTTTCTTTATCGCAGCCAAAATGATGGTCGTAACCAACTATAAGTGTAGCTACATTGAAATTAGTTTTTAGTAAATTTAGAAAATCAAGAGAAGTAAGTCGAGAAAAATTGTAGTCGAAATCAATCATTAATGTATAGTCAACGCCAGTACTCTCTATAAGAGAACTTCTTTCTTCTGCTAATGTTAATTGATGTAGTCCACAATGTGGGTCGAACAAAAGGCGAGGGTGGTTTTTAAAAGTTATAATCATACTTTGTTGTCCTCTACGTTTTGCTTCTATACGAAATTTGTTAATAAGAAATTGATGTCCTCGGTGTACTCCATCGAAAAAACCAATGGTTGCTGTAAGAGGTGGTAAGTTGTTATAACGAGTCTTTATATTTAGTAGTTTCATTCTTTAGAAAGTGCTTTTTTAGCATCGATATGTCGTGTTACTAAGGCAAATATAATGAGAGCAATAGCTGCTGCAAGTCCGATAGCTGCAAAGTAGTACCATATATAGTGTGCATGAGCTGAGGCTTCGAGCCATTGTTCGTGAGTGTCGAATAGTGAAGGGTCGGGACAATATTTATTTAGTAGTACTCCCGATAAACTAAAGCCTAATATAGATGAAAAGAACGAGTCTAACTGACTAAAACCTAAATACATACCTTCTTCTCCTTTAGGGGCTTGTAATGAAAAATATTCGAGGTATCGTGGAGTGATAAAACATTCGCACAAACCTTGAAGCATTATACCTAACACCAACATTAAAGTTATAGGGTGCATACCAAGTATAGGTTCGTTGCCAAGCAGATTGCCAGTTGACATTATAAGAGCTGCTACTGGAACTAGCATCATACCCACTACCATTGAAGTTATAGCCTTGTATTTCGACATCCATTTAGTTACTAAATTCACCATAAGTACTACCACTAATGGATTAACATTGGCAATCCAACCTGGTTTGGCATCCTCTCCCGCCATACGTATAACATATTTTGGCATAGAAGCGTAGAGTTGTTGTTGACACATCCAAAACCCTGTGGCTATGATAATTATAAAAAATAATCGAGGATTAGTTAGTCCTTTTATCATTTCACGACCAATCTCTTTCATCGATTTACCCTCGCCTGTGGAATTAACCGAGTGGTACATAAATATTATTAGTATCAACGCTAAGAAACATAGAGCTGCTGATATAAAGTTGACATATATATATGCTCTCTCCCCTACCCATGACCGGAACGGATCGATTATTGACTTTCCACTAAATGCTCCTATATTTACAAGCATATAGAAAATTGAGTATCCTTTAGCACGATTTTCTGTTGTAGTTTCGCGAGCTACCGATGCACGAATAATACAACGAATAAACGAGCCACCAATAACTAATATCAACATAGCTGGAACTATTAGCCACCGGAGATTACTTTCGCGAAGTCCTGTATATTGTGTTTCTGTAACAAGATTTGCAATTAGTGCTTTTGCACCTTCGGGACTTTCGGCATAGTGAACAAGTCCCAAACCCTCAAACATATATGGTAGTAACCCTAAACATATATATCCTATTGGCATAAGAGTAAAAGCAAGAATCATCGATTTTCGATAACCTATCTTATCGGCATACGCTCCAGAGAAAACTGGTAAAAGATACATCAGAGCCGAAAAACAACCTGATATAAGACTTGCTTCAATATCGTTGAAACCTAAAATATTTGACAAATAAAGTGTAATTGCTATAAAGATGGCATAGTATGCTGTGCGCTCAAGCATCTCTGCAAAGTTTGCCGTCCAGAAAGCGGGAGAGAATTTCATGTTTATTTTGGTTACTATTTTTTAAAGTTTGTAAGTAGTTTTTCTTTTTGACTAAATTTATGCTCTTTTTTTGTTCTCTTATTTCTTCGATATTTGTGTACAAATGTATAGCTTTTAGTTTTTATCCGATTCTGAGGCGGTTAAATTGGTATGAAGAGCGTTGTAAACTTTTGATGCTCTGTTATTTCCAACTATTTCGGCTAATTCTGTTTCCGATGCCAAAGAGATTCGTTTTACCGATTTGAAATGTCTGAGTAGCTCGGTTTTCGATTTTTCGCCTATACCTTTTATTTTGTCAAGTTCGGAAGAGGTTTGTCTCTCGCTTCGTTTGTCTCGGTGGAATGTTATAGCAAAGCGGTGTACTTCGTCTTGAATTGAAGCAAGAAATTTGAAAGTGTAGTCAGTAGGTTTTAGTCCTACCTCTTGAGGGGGGAAACCTACGAGTACTTCGGCAGTTCGGTGATGGTTGTCTTTGGCAAGTCCTGCAATTTCTATTTCGAGATTTAATTGTTCTTCGACTACACGACGTACTATTTCCATTTGTCCTCGTCCGCCATCGGTTATAATGAGATCGGGTAGGGTAGTGCCTTCATCTTTCATTCGTGAGTAACGGCGGTGTACTACTTCTGCCATTGAGGCGTAGTCGTCTGGTCCTGTAACTGTTTTTATAATATATTTGCGGTACTCTTTTTTAGATGGTTTACCATTGCGGAAAACAACACATGCTGCCACGGCGTCGGTACCCGATATGTTTGAGTTGTCGAAACACTCAATATGTTTTGGTAGGTGAACTAAGTGTAGCGACGTTTTTATATCTTGCAGTAGGCGAGTGGTGCGTTGTTCTGGATTTAGCTTTTCACTTTGCCTATATTTATCTACTCGGTATTGCTTAACATTCTGAATACTAAGGTCTAAGAGTTTTCTTTTGTCTCCTTTTTGAGGTATAGTAAAATTTACTCCTTCTATCTCTATATCAGGTACGAAAGGCACTATCACTTCTCGCGATATACTCTTAAAACGGTCGCGAAGTTCTACTATAGCAAGTGCAAGTATTTCCTCTTTTGGTTCATCGAGAGTTTTCTTATACTCTATTGTAAACCCCTGAACAACAGAGCCTCCGTTTATTCTAAGTAGGTTAATATAGGCACTTTGTTCATCTTCATCGTATGAGAAAACGTCTATATCGTTGTCGGTTGTTGTGGTAATTACTGTTTTAGTTTGGTAATTTACTATGGCATCGTATTTTTTTTTCAACTCTTGTGCATCTTCAAAGCGGTATTCTGCGGCAAGAGTTTGCATTTGCGATAGTAGATATTGGGTTATGGTGTGTGAATGTCCACGAGCTATATCTTTTATTTCGTCTATCATTATTCGATAGTCTTGTTCGGATTGTAGAGCTTCGCAAGGTGCTTTGCAGTTTTTTATGTGGTATTGAAGACACTTTTCGTAGCGGTGATGTTCTATACCTTCTATCGTTAAACTTTGTCGGCAGGTGCGTATAGGGTATATTTCACGAATGAGCGATAGCAGTGTATCGATAGTATAGGTGCTTGGGTAAGGACCGAAATATTCTGCACCACGTAGCACAGTGCGAGTTTTAAATACTCGTGGATATGGTTCTTTGGTTATGCAGAGCCAAGGATACGTTTTGCCGTCTTTGAGCAGAATGTTATATCTTGGTTGATACTTTTTTATTAGGTTGTTTTCGAGTAGTAGAGCATCGGCTTCGGTATTAACGCATATATATTTTAGGTCGTAAATTTTGCTAACAAGTACATTAGTTTTTACTGAATCGTGGTTTTTAGTAAAGTAGGAGTTTACTCTACGTTTTAAGTTTTTAGCTTTACCTACATAAATGATAGTGCCATCAGCATCGAAGTATTGATATACCCCGGGAGTTGATGGCATAATAGCTATAATGCTTTTTATATAATCTATTCTATCATTCATTATTTTTCTAATGCTCGCTTTTTCTTAAATCAATTTCTACTCTTGAAAAATCAATTTCCTCACCTTATGTTAGAAGTGGAGTAGTGTTTGAACATCTATATCTTTGTCGAATGCTTTACGACCTTCAAGAGAATCAAGTTCGACAAGACAATTTACATAGATACGTTTTACTCCAAACTTTTTTACAAGTTCGCAGGCTGCAACCATTGTGCCGCCAGTTGCTAAAAGGTCGTCGTGAATAAGTACAACATCGTCTGATGTAAGAGCATCAGAGTGCATCTCTATAATGTCAACTCCATACTCTTTAGTGTATGATGCTTGAACAGTATTTGCTGGAAGTTTGCCTTTTTTGCGGATAGGTACAAAACCCACACCAAGTCTGTTACCAAGAATTGGAGCCATAATAAATCCACGCGACTCTATACCTATAACTTTGGTTATACCCTTATCAGCATAAAGGCGATACATTTCGTCCTCGAAATATTTCATACACTCTGCCTCTTTGAAAGCAGTGGTAAGATCACGAAATATAATGCCTTTAGTTGGAAAGTCGTTGATAGCACGAATTTTTGATTTTACTTCTTCTGTTGTCATTGTTGTTTATTATTTTTGTTGTTACTATTTTCTCTTACGTACTTTGTGTTTTTGTGGGTTTTGGATATGTTCCACGTGGAACATTGTAGATTTTTTGTTGGATAATCCGAAAAAATTGGTAAATATTGTGTTTTGAGGAGTGATGTGGAGGTTATGTGTGAGGATTGTATTGTTTAATATATTTTTACTATCTTCCCAATAAAACGAGTAGTACATTTATATCGTTTGGTGAAACTCCAGGAATGCGACTTGCTTGTCCTATTGTTTCGGGTTTTATTTTTTGGAGTTTTTGTCGTGCTTCGGTTGAGAGCGATTGTAGGGTAGAGTAGTCGGTTTTATCGGAAATTCGGATATGGTCTAATCGTTGTAATTTATCGGCTATAGCTCGTTCGCGTTCTATATATCCCGAGTATTTAATACGTATTTCGGCAGCTTCGACTATCTCTTCGTGTCGTGGTTGTTCTATGTGGTCAAGTGCTTCGTTTATTTCGGGACAGAAAGTGGAGAGGTTGGCTATATTAATTTGTGGTCGGAGTAGTAGGTCGTGTATGCGTGAATTTTGGTGGAGTGGGGTACTACAAAGGCGTTCTAAGTGGGAATTTACATCAGTAGCTTTTATAGATGTATTTTTTGTGTATTCGATGAAATGGTCTATTTGTTCTCTTTTGGTTGTTAGAAGTTGATAGCGGTGAGGATCGGCAAGTCCTAAATGATATGCTTTTTCTGTTAGACGCATATCGGCATCGTCCTGACGGAGTAGTATTCTGTATTCTGCTCGGGAGGTGAACATACGATATGGTTCGTCTACTCCTTTTGTTACCAAATCATCGATTAATACGCCTATATATGCTTCGTCTCGTGCAAGTGTAAAGGTGTCGTTCCCATAGCAACGAAGATGAGCATTGATGCCTGCAATGAGTCCTTGCCCTGCTGCCTCTTCATATCCGGTTGTGCCATTTACTTGCCCTGCAAGATATAGATTTTTTATTAGCTTCGATTCCATTGTGTGGTAAAGATCTGTTGGATCGAAGAAATCGTATTCTATTGCATATCCTGGGCGGTAGGCTCGCATTTGTTCCATACCTGGCACGGTGCGAAGTGCGGCAAACTGAACGTCTATTGGGAGTGACGATGAAAATCCATTTATATAATATTCATTTGTATTGTACCCCTCAGGTTCTATAAATAGTTGGTGTTGTGTTTTGTCGGCAAAGGTAACAATTTTTGTCTCAATAGATGGGCAGTAGCGCGGTCCGATAGATTTAATTTGACCGTTGTATAGTGGGGAGTCTTTTAGTCCGGAGCGTAGAATGTTGTGAGTTGTTTCGTTGGTAAATGTAATCCAACAGGGACATTGTGGTAGTGGACGAGGAGAGAAATTTAAATAGGAAAATTTGTGATAGTCGGTTTCGCCATCTTGACGTTGCATAGCGGAGAAATCGATGCTTTTGCCGTCAATTCTTACAGGTGTACCTGTTTTCATACGGTCGGGTTTTAGTCCGTACATCTTTAGTTGTTCGGTTATGCCGTACGATGCTGGTTCTGAAACTCGTCCGCCTGCTATTTGGGTACGACCTATATGCATAAGTCCGCTAAGGAATGTGCCTGCTGTAAGAATAACGGTATTGGCATAAAACGATGTGCCAAATCCGGTGTTTACGCCTTTAACTGTTTTGGTGTTATCGTCAATAATTAGGTTCGAAACTGTGTCTTGCCATATATCGAGGTTTGGGGTGTGGTCAAGAATTTCTCGCCATTTAATGATGTATTGTGTGCGGTCCGACTGGCTGCGAGGACTCCACATTGCAGGACCTTTGCTGCGATTGAGCATACGGAATTGTATAGCAGTCATATCGGTAACAATACCCATTTGTCCGCCGAGGGCATCGATTTCGCGTACTATCTGACCTTTAGCTATACCGCCTATAGCGGGGTTGCAACTCATCTGGGCTATCTTGTTCATATCCATTGTGATGAGTAGGGTGTGGCTGCCAAGTCGTGCTGCTGCTGATGCAGCTTCGCATCCAGCGTGTCCTGCACCGATGACTATTACATCGTATTGGGTCATAAAGGTAAGTTAAAAATCAGTGGTTTGTTCCGTTTTTAAGTTCGTAGAACTTGCCGTAAGTAGGTGAAATTCAGTGTTTTATTATCTATACTAATTGTCCTGAGGACAAACTACAAAATTAATACTTTATTTTGATATTACAGCACCATTTTTCAGGTACTTATTATAGTAAAAGTGTGGTAATATTTCTCAAAAATCTATTCCTACCAAATTTTTTTCTCCGTTTTGCCGTTTTCCACCAAATTTATTTTGCGTTTTTGCCAGTTTCCATCAAATGTTATAAGATAAAGTGCCGTTTTCCACCAAATGTTGGGTGTGGGAATGTTAAAATGTTTCTATAAATATGTCTTAATTTTTACAGAAGTGGAGAGAATAGGCGGGCAATGGATTCTACAAATTTTTTCCATTTATTGCGGTGATGCCATACGTTTATATTGAGTAGTCGGGACGATTCTAAATCTTTCTCGTAGTAACGGACTAAAGTGTTGGCTGTGGTTTCGTCATAGACAAAAGCGCTTATTTCGTAGTTCTGTTCATATGAGCGGTCGTCCATATTGGCAGAGCCTATTATGGATAGGTATTGGTCTATTACTATGGCTTTTGAGTGTAGAAAATTGTATTTGTAGTAGTATATCTGTACTCCTGCACGAAGCATTCCTTCGACATAACTTCGTCCTGCGGCTGCTACGAGTTTAGAGTCGTTGCGCTCGGGTATCATCACTTTGACATCGATGCCAGAGAGAGCTGCATTTTCGAGGGCATTGAGAATCGACTCGGGGGGAGTGAAGTAGGGTGTATGTATAAGTATCTGTCGTTGAGCACTTGATATGGCAGAGAGAATGCCTTGTTTAATGTTTGCCCAGTCGGTGTCGGGTCCTGAGGCTACTATTTGTATTAGGTTGTTCTCTTTGGTATATTGTGTTGGTATGGGGTAATATTTTAGGTTGGTAATGAGTTTGCCATCGACAAAACTCCAGTCTACTAAGAAGTTATATTGCAATGCGTGTACTGCAGGACCTTTAATGCGGACAAAGGTGTCGCGCCAGTTGCCTAAGCGGTTGCCTGTGCGGTAGCGTTCTGCCATATTCATACCGCCAGTGAATCCTATTTTGCCATCTATTATTATTTGTTTGCGGTGGTTGCGATAATTGACCATTAAGAATCCAAATAGGTTGTTTGCTTCCAAAAATGGTTTGATATATACGCCGGCATCGCGAAGCGATTTTCGCCAGAGTGGTGGTAGGTGGTATCCTCCAAAATAGTCGTAGATAACACGGACACGTACACCTTGTTGAGCTTTTTTTATGAGAAGTTCATGAAGTCGATTGCCCACGTTGTCGTTTTCGATGATAAAAAACTCAATATGTATGCTTTTTTCAGCTTTTTCGATGTCGTCGAAAATTGCGTCAAATGCGGTAAGTCCTGTAGCAAATACGTCTATTTTGTTGTTTTGATAGAGAGAGGAGTTGCAGTTGTTGTGCAGCAATGTGGGAATTTTTTGGAAGTGGGGTAGTATTGAGGTGTTGTAAACCTGATCTATAGATACTTCAAAATTATTTTCTATACTTGGGTATGCAAGTTTATTTTTGATTATTTTTTTTCTTCGGAGGTTTTGACCAAAAAATATATAGAATATTATACCCACCACAGGAAGTAGTATCATAACAGATACCCAAGCGAGGGTTTTCACTGGGTTACGATTTTCGAGCAGTATGGTTATTATGATAACCAATGCTGTGTATGAGTACATAATGGTGACTATCCACCCAAGTATATTCCAAAATAGTTCCATAATATTGCGTTTTTGTAGGGTGGTTCTATGACTTAATTTATAGAACCGTCCTAATGTATTTTTATATTTTTATGGGTCGTAGAGTAGTTATTATATTCTGTCCAAAATGTTCGGTATTGGCGGTAATTCCGTCAATTTTTGGAGCTTTTACACCCGATTTGAGCATTAGAGGTGATGTCTCTATACGCGCCTCGTCCCATAGGTGACTATCTATTACTGTTTGTAGCCAATGCGCGCCGCCTTCGATTATTATAGAGTTTATGTGTTGAGTAGCGAGGTAGGTGAGTATTTGGCGAACAATATCTTCGGAGAAATCGATTGTTTTGAAAGTTACATTATCGTTTTCGGATTGATATTTAGTGGCATCGCTACACGCCGTAAACACTATTGTAGGTGCTGCAGTGTCGAATATTTTTGACCCTACAGGAATGCGGCAAGTGCGGTCGAGTATTACTCTAATGGGGTTTTTTCCACTCCATTTGTTAATTGTTAGATGAGGATTGTCGAGACAGACGGTGTCGGTGGCTACCATTATGGCATCTTCGGTAGAGCGGATTTGGTGGTTAAGGGTTTTGGTAAGTGTGTTACTTATTTTTATTGGACCAGACAGTGGCGATGTGCGGCAAATGTCTATGTAATGGTCGGCAGTTTGAGCCCATTTTAGTATTACATATGGGCGGTGTTGCTCTTGAACGGTGAGAAATCGGCGGTTTATTTCACGTGCTTCTTGTTCAAGAACTCCCACGGTAACTTCAATACCGGCATTTTGCATTATCTCTACACCTCGTCCCGACACTTTGGGGTTGGGGTCGAGTATGGCTACTACTACTCGGCGTAGGTGGTGCTTTACTATTAAATCGGCACAGGGTGGGGTTTTCCCCCAATGTGAACAAGGTTCTAACGATACATACATTGTTGCATTTGCAAGTAACGACTTGTCTTTTACCGAGTTTATGGCATTTGGTTCGGCATGAGGTAGACCTGCTCCATGGTGATAGCCCTCGCCTATAATCTTGCCCGAATGGACTATAACGGCTCCTACCATAGGGTTGGGAGAGGTCATTCCCTCTGCTATTTGTGCCAATTGTAGACAGCGCATCATATATTTTTCGTCGGTAGTCATTTTATAATAGAGTTTGTTAATATGTATTGAACTGCTATATTGGGGTTAATCTTTTAAGCAATTAATCCGTCTAAATATTATAAGTTGTGATACAATGTGTTGTTGGCATTGTTAAAAAGCAAAGTTATTATTTTTTTTTGGTTTATGCAATAGTTTTATTACCTTTGTCTTTTATATTAAAAATATAGCTTATGAGGATATTATTTGTATTGTCGATTTTTGTATTGTCAATGTTTAGTTCGTGTTCAGCGCAGGAGGCTATGGTGGAGAGGGAGGTTGTGCCGCTGTCGGCAGTGGCAGCCCCCGAGATACCCGAGAGTGTTAGTTTTGCCGATGAATTGGTTGTTTTTAATCGCTACGACCTCCGTGAACGAATTGACCGTGAAATTATATCGTTTTGCTATATGCATAGTACATCGCTGCTTATGATGAAACGTGCCAACCGATATTTGCCAGAAGTTGAAAAGATATTGAAAGAGGAGCGAGTGCCTGACGACTTTAAGTATTTAATGCTCATTGAGAGTAACGCTAATCCACTTTCGGTGTCAGGTGCAGGTGCTGCTGGGTTGTGGCAGTTTATGACCACCACTGCTAAGGAGTATGGTTTGGAGGTTACCTCTACTGTTGACGAGCGTTACAATGTGGCTCTCTCTACTCGTGCCGCTTGTGCTTATTTGCGAGATGCCTATCAGAAATTGGGTACGTGGACAGCAGCAGCAGCGAGCTACAATGCCGGACAGGCGGCAATTAAACGACAGTTAGAGGCTCAGGGAGCAGAGAGTACATTAGACCTATATCTTAATAGCGAAACTTCGCGTTATCTGTTTCGCATAATGGCAGCTAAGGTTATAATGTCAAATCCTGAGGATTTCGGCTTTATCTTCCGCACCGACCAACTATATCCTCCATTCGAGTATAGTACTTTAGTAGTTTCCACCCCTATTGCCGACCTATCGCAGTGGGCTAAGGAACATAAAATAACTTATCAGCAGTTACGCGATGCTAATCTCTGGCTTCGTGGTAAATCGTTAGAAAATAAATCAGGGAAAAGGTATGAAATACGCATTTTATCAGAAAAGAGCATCTATTACCGCAGTGGCGATACTCGTTGTTTTTTGCCTTGTTGCCACCCCAGTTACAGCACAAAAGGTGCGACCATTTCGAGTAATTAAGTTAAAACCTAAGTCGTCTAATGTCAAGGTTGAGGACAAAGAGATAGTTACGAAAGCTATTGTTCAGGATGGCGATACCATACTTATATCTACTTTGCCAACTGTGTGGGTTTATCCCCCTATGAAGTTTAAGAACGAAAAGGAGGAGAAATTTTATTGGAGATTGGTGCGCGACGTTAAAAAAACCTTGCCAGTGTCGAAGGAGATAAAGGCTGTTATTATAGCTACAAACGACACTCTTATGAAATTGCCAACTAAACGTGAGCGCGACAAGTATATGCGAGGGTTTGAAAAACGACTTTATAACGACAATTACGACCGTCTTAGCAAATTTACGCTTCGCCAAGGTACTCTTCTTATCCGACTTGTTGACCGTGAGTGCGATGCTTCGGGCTACGACCTTATAAAGGCTTATCGTGGTTCGTTTACTGCCGGGTTTTATCAGATGTTTGCACGTATGTTTGGCGCAAGCCTAAAAACCCCTTTTGGTCAGCACGAGGACGACCCAACTATCGAACGCATAATTAATCTTATAGAGTCGGGGCAACTATAAAGCGGTGCAAAAACTGCGCAAAAAATAATTCTTCGGCTACAATAAGTGTTTCGATGAATTATTTTTCTGTAATTGTTACAATTTAGTTGGCGGAGTGAGATTTTTTTTGTTAATTTGTGCTTTTGTATAGTGTGTCTAATGTTGACATACTATTTTGCCGAATTATATTACAAAAATTATAGAACTTATGAAAAGACTTTTTTCGTTGGCTGCACTCGTTTTGGTGTTAGCCTTAGGTGGATTGAGGGCACAACAGCCACAGCCACTACCTATGGACAAGGCAGTTCGCTATGGACAATTGCCTAATGGTTTGACCTACTATATCCGTCACAATGAGAACCCTAAGGGTCATTGCGACTTTCACATAGCACAAGCTGTGGGAGCTATTCTCGAAGAGGATAATCAGAACGGATTGGCTCACTTTCTCGAACACATGGCTTTCAATGGCACTAAACATTTTCCTGGCAAAGAGCTTATAAACTATTTCGAGTCGATTGGTGTTAATTTTGGAGGTGGCATTAATGCTTATACCTCTACCGACGAGACAGTTTATCGTTTATCGAATGTGCCTACCACTCGTGAGGGTATGCTCGATTCGGCATTGCTTGTAATGTATGATTGGTCGTGCGCCCTACTTCTCGAAGATGAGGAGATAGACAGCGAACGTGGTGTTATACGTGAGGAGTGGCGTACAGTGTCAAATGCTAACCGTCGTATGTATTCCGGGGGTCAAAAGATTAAATATCCCGGCTCGAAATATGCAAAACGCGACGTTATTGGCGATACCGCTGTTATCAACAATTTCAAATACAACGAACTCCGCGACTATTACCATCAGTGGTATGGCCCTGATTTGCAAGGTATAGTTATTGTTGGCGATATCGATGTAGATCAGATGGAGAAAAAACTTGTCGACCTCTTTTCGCCAATCCCAGAACGTGCCAATCGTGGCGTTCGTCCAGTATTCCCTATTGCCGACAATGATGAGCCTATCGTAGGTCGTTATACCGACAAAGAGGCTCAAATATCTCGCATCAGTGTAGAGTTTAAGCACCCGGCACTCCCTCGTGAGATTAAACTTACCAATCAAGGTTACATCTTATCGGTTGTTAACGATTTAATATCGATGATGTTTGGTAATCGTATGCAAGAGATAGTGGTTAAACCCGAATCTACAATGTTGGATAACTATGGTGTCTATGGTAATCTTGAGGGTGTAACCGATGGTATGATGTTTATCACCATTCCAAAAGATGGTAAAGAGCGTGAGGCGCTTGTAGACCTATTAACTCAGATAGAGAAGATGCGTCGCTATGGTTTTACCTCTTCGGAGTTTGAACTTGTAAAGACCGAGTTGCTATCAGCGTATGAAAAGCAGTACAACGAGCGCAACAATATGAAGAACCGCACCCTTGCAGAGAGACAATACATACGTCATTTCATCGATGGTATGCCTACCCCTGGAATTGAGTGGGAGTATGAGTTTGCAAAAATGTTCTTGCCACAGCTTACTGTCGAAATTCCTAATGCTATGGTTAAAGAGTATATTACCGAAAAAAATGCTGTTATAGCATACGTAGGTAAAGATGTCGCTACTGCGCCAACCGAAGAGGAGATGACTGCTGCATTCAAGGCTATGTCATCGCTCGAAATAGAAGCTCCTGTTGAGGAAACTTTCGACCGTCCATTGGTAGAGAAAGCTCCAAAAGCCGGTAAAATCAAACGTGAGTTCTACAATGAAGAACTTGGCACTACCGAGTGGTTGCTCTCTAATGGAGTAAATGTTATTATTAAACCTACCGACTTTAAAAACGATGAAATATTGATGAATATGGAGTCGCAAGGTGGACTTAGCTTGGTATCGACTGAAGATTTGCCTTCTGGCGAATTGGCAGTATCTATAGTTGATAATGCAGGTGTGGGTAATTTTTCGTTGATCGATCTCAGAAAAGTACTTACCGGAAAACAAGTAGCTTGTTCTCCATCTATTGATGATTGTTGGGAACGTATGAGTGGACATTCGGCTGTTAAGGATTTCGAGACTATGCTTCAGCTTCAGTATCTCTATTTCACAGCGCCACGCCGTGACGATGATGCTTATAAGGCATTGATGTCGATACTTGAAACTTCGCTCTCGTCTCGCGAGTCAAATCCTCAGACTATCTTTAGCGACTCTATTTCTATGACCACAGCATCGCATCACCCACGAGCATTGATATTCGATTTGAATATGCTCTCTAAGGTTAATATGGACAAGGCATACGAAATTTATGGTCAACGTTTTGCAAATCCTGCCGATTTCACCGTCTATTTTACTGGTAATATCAACCCTGCCGATCCTGCTACTCGTCGCTTGATTTCTACTTGGATTGGTGGTTTGAAAACCAACAAAAAACAAGCCGCAGAAACAGCTGTCGACCACAATGTACGTTATCCAAAAGGCAAAGTAAACAACTACTTTACTCGCGATATGGAGATTAACGCAGCATCTAACCGCATTGTCTTCACTGCTAAAATAGACTACACACTCTCTAACCGCATCAACACAAACATCATAGGCGATATTCTTGGCATACGTTATACCGAAAGTATTCGTGAAAAAGAGGGAGGTACATACGGTGTTGGTACTCGTTCATACTTGACTAATGAGCCTATTAATCAGGCTATTATACTTATGCATTTCGATACCGACCCAGAGAAACAGCAAAAACTTATGTCAATTATCTACAAAGAGGTGATGGACATTGTAAACGACGGACCGCGTGCCGACGACCTTGCTAAGGTAAAAGAAGACCTGATAAATGCTTTCCAACGCGATATGCGCGAAAATAGTTATTGGAACAATACTATACTTCACCGCTATTATGTAGACGGAATGGACTATGCCAACGATTACCTCAACATACTTAAAGGTGTAACAGCCGAGTCGGTTCAAGCTATTTTGAAACAAATTGTTGAACAAGGCAACGTAATAGAAGTAGTAATGACCCCAAACAAATAAAATTTCTGAGATAAGAAATAACAACAAAAAACTCTGTCAACTAACTTGTTGACAGAGTTTTTGTTTTATAATGTGTTGAGCTTTATATTGTGTACCCCATAAGGCTGAGGATTGTGGGGGTGAGGATGGCAGTTAGAATGCCGTTGAGGGTCAAGCCTAAACTGGCGTAAGCGCCATATTTGCTGCTAATTTGCATAGCTGTAAATGTACCCATAGCGTGTGCCGCTGTGCCGAGCGATAGTCCTTGTGCAATAGGACTATCTATTCGGGTGTATTCAAGAGCCTTTACTCCAAATATCGAGCCGAGTATTCCTACGCATACAACTACCGCTGCCGTGAGCGATGGTATACCTCCAACGGCTTTGGTTACCTCCATAGCTATGGGTGTAGTTACCGACTTAGAGGCGAGAGATAGTATAACTTCTTGCGATGCACCCATCCATTGTGCTATAAGTACCACCGACACTATGCCAACAACGCAGCCCGCAAGTTGCGACAAAAGTATAGGTAGTATCTGTTTCTTTATAGTTTCTAACTGTAAATATAGTGGTATACCGAGAGCCACCACAGCAGGTTTGAGCCAAAACTCTATCATTTTTCCCCCTTCGCTATATGTTTCGTACGATACTCCTGTTGTTTTTAGAAGTATAATAATAAGAGCTATTGCAATAAGGATGGGGTTGAGTAGGATAAATCCGGTACGCTCCTGTAGCTTCTTGGCTAAAAAGTATATTACAAAAGTTATGGCTATGAGAAATATCTCGTTATTGAAAAAGTCCATTTTCTGATGTTGATTTTGTTAGTAGGGTAGTGTTTATAACGATATAACTACCCTTTTTATTTTTGATGTTCCTTTTTTTTGAAAATGCGGCGAGTGAGTTGGTGAGTCCACCCAGTTACAGCTATGACCAATATCATACTTACGATAGTAGCCACAAAAATCGACCAAAATTCCGCCTTTATAATGTCGAAATAGAGCATAATGGCAACACCTGGTGGTATGAAAAAGAAGCCGAGATTGTCAATCAAAAAGTCGGAAATACCTTTCACCCACTCTACCTTTATCCAGCGCAGTTTAAGAAAGAGAGTTAACAAGAGCATACCTATGATGCTCGAAGGAAGTTGGATGCCGGTGATATACACTATAAGCTCGCCGAGAGCCAAACATCCAAAAATAATTGCACATTGGCGAATCATAATATATTGATTGTTAAAAACGTTACCTCAAAATCAAGGGGGTGCAAAGATAGTGAAAGTTGAGTACAGAACAAAATAAATTTATTTATTTTATTCTGTTGAAACGTATCCTATCTTGGGCTCAAACTAAAGGTAGTCATTTTTTTTCTAAATTCATTAATTTGGCAGCAATTCATTCAGTAATTTGACACGATTTTGTTAGGGAATTTGGCACTGATATGTTCAGCGAGTTCGGCAGAACTATTTCTTTCTTCAGATTTACTGCTATTTCAGAGATTTATCGTAACTTTGTAGATTGAAACTCGATTTTTGTATCATTAGAGAGTATAGGCTTTATGAAATATACATTCGACCGCACAATACGTATGCTTGTAACAACAGTGGTGGTAGTGGTATTAGCTCTGTTGTTTAAACGATTAAGTGGTGTGTTGCTACCATTCCTGATTGGGTGGGTGGTGGCTTATCTGCTACATCCGTTAGTCTGTTTTGTGCAGATGAAGATGAGGGTGAAAAATCGAGTGCTATCAGTGGTTCTTACTTTAATATTTGTGGCAGTGGTGCTTGGTGGGTTAATATGGGCATTAGTGCCAGCTATTACTGAGGAGGTGAGTAAAGCTACAGTTTTGATACACGACTATTTGTCCGAGCCTAACCACTCACATTGGGGAGTAGAATTTGGCGAACGACTGGATAAAGTTATTGCAGCACTAAGCGAGGCATCGTTTTTTAGTTCCGAAGCTTTTAAGGATGCTTTACAAAAGTTGATACCGGGAGTGATGAACGTTATAAGTGGTGCGTGGAGTGTGGTGTCAAGTATTTTTGTTCTATTCACGGTTTTCTTGTACACAGTTTTTATACTGATTGACTATGAAAAGATAAGCATAGGATTCCGTGAGATGATACCAACAAAATATAAAAAACTGATACTTGGTATAGTAAATGATGTTGAGAGTGGTATGAATAAGTATTTTCGAGGTCAAAGTCTTGTGGCTCTGATAGTAGGAGTGTTGTTTGCAATTGGTTTCCGCATTGTAGGTCTTCCTATGGGCATCACTGTGGGACTATTTATTGGTGTGTTAAATCTTGTGCCGTATCTTCAGACTATAGGTATAGTGCCAGTTACGCTTCTTGCACTGATTCAGAGTGCCGAAACAGGAACTAACTTTTGGTTTGTTATAGGCGGATGTGCCATTGTTTTTGTAATAGTTCAAGCCACACAAGATATGTTTCTTGTGCCACGAATTATGGGTAAGGCAATGGGGCTAAATCCAGCTGTCATACTATTGGCACTCTCTATATGGGGTTCGCTTTTAGGTCTTGCCGGTATGATTGTTGCACTACCATTCACCACCATTATCATCTCTTACTACAAGAGATTTGTCCTACAAGGCGAACGCATAGTTTCCACAACGGATGATACCCCCGACAGCGAACCCGATAATGTTGAACAATTGACAGACGAACAGTAATGCTTTACAAAATCTATTATCGAAACAATATATATTATGGAACAGATATCTCGTACTGAATTTCTACGGATTTATCGTGATTTTATGTCGGTTGAGGGAATGGTGCTTCGTCCTGATATGAGAATGAAGATTAAGGAGGATTTGAAACGACTAATCAACGAATTTGATATTCCTATTAACGAAATAGCCAGTTCTATGCGTGTGGCAATGATTGCTCACCGCGAAATACAACTCGGTCATCACTCTATCGAAGCTATTATGCTCTATGCCGCTGTTTACCTCGGCAAGGTGGATAGTGACTATGTGGTGGAACGCTACGGACAGTCGACTGCCAATATTGTTGATGGTCTTGTAAAGGTGTACGAACTATATTCTCGCCACGTATCTATCGAGAGTGAAAACTTCCGCAAACTTCTCTTTTCTTTTGCCAACGATGTGCGTGTGGTAATGATTATGATTGTTGAGCGTCTTGACCTTATGCGCCAACTCTCAAACTACCCCAAGGAAGAACAAGAGATGATATCTCGTGAGGTGTCGTATCTATATGCCCCAATGGCACATCGTATGGGTTTGTATGGCATAAAAACCGAACTCGAAGACCTCTCGCTTAAATACACCTCTTACGACATTTACAAAGATATAGCCCATAAACTTAACGACACTAAACGTCAACGCGATGCCTATATAACCCAGTTTATCGAGCCTGTGCGTGAACGACTGCAAGCCGAAGGGCTTACTTTCGACATTAAAGGTCGCACCAAGAGCATCTACTCTATATGGAATAAGATGCGCAAACAGCAATGCCCCTTTGAAAAGGTGTATGATCTTTTTGCTATCCGTGTCATAATCGATTGCCCGGTGGAGCGTGAAAAGGCTGCTTGTTGGCAAGCCTACTCCGTTGTAACCGATATGTACACCCCCAATACCAATCGACTTCGCGACTGGATATCAGTACCTAAGCAGAATGGCTACGAGAGTTTACACATAACCGTTATGGGACCTGATGGTAAGTGGGTTGAGGTGCAAATACGTACTCGCCGTATGGACGAGGTGGCAGAAAAAGGTGTGGCAGCCCACTGGAAATATAAAGGGGGTAAGAGCGAGTCGGCTTCGGCTGACGAATGGCTCAAAAACCTCCGCGATATATTGGAGCATTCGTCCGATGACTCCAGCGACGAAATTATCGATGAGTTTAAGATGCAACTATACGACGACGACATCTTTGTCTTCACCCCTAAGGGTGACATTACTCGTCTACCTCGAGGATCGTCGGTCCTCGACTTTGCCTTTAATATCCACTCTCGCATAGGGCAGCAATGCGCTGGTGCGCTGATCAATGGCAAACACGTGCCAATAAAATATAAACTCCAGAACGGCGACCAAGTTGAGGTAATAACCTCGGCGCAGCAAACCCCTAAACTCGACTGGCTAAATTTTGTTTGCACCTCTAAAGCTAAAAACCGCATCCGTGCCGCTATTAAGGAGGCAATGAACAAAGAGGCAGAGAGTGGACGCGAAACTTTGCTGCGACGGCTAAAAAATTGGAAGTTAGAGTTTGACGACTCCTACTTTAATCGTGTGGCACGCAAACTCGGCTATAAAGGCATAACCGAATTTTATGTGGCGGTTAACCAAGACCGTGTCGACTTGCCAGCTATCCGCGAGGGACTTATGGCAGAAACTGCAACAGAAGAGGTGCAGCACACTCCACTTCGTTCGGCTGACGGCTATACCAAGGAGACCGAACTTCAAACACGTGCCACACAACAAGATGCCTTAATCATCGACCGCAATCTAAAGGGTGTAGACTATTCGCTTGCCAAATGCTGTAACCCTGTTTTTGGCGACGAAATTTTTGGCTTTGTTTCATCAACAGGAGGTATTAAAATACACCGCAAGTCGTGTCCTAATGCACCGCAAATGATTTCACGTTTTGGCTATCGTATAGTCAATGCCCAGTGGAGTAGTGGTACTTCGGGAGGCGAATACCCTGTAACACTACGCATTATTGGTCAGGACGATATAGGCATTGTTACCAACGTAACATCTATCATCACAAAGGAGTCGGGCATAAGTATGCGCTCTATTTCGGTCGACTCTAACGATGGACTTTTCGATGGTAACATTACAGTCATAGTTCGCGAAGCTCGTCAACTCGATGCACTCATAAAAAAGATACGTACCATTAAGGGCGTAAAACAAGTATATCGTGTATAATTGCTATAGAATACGCAGAAATAAACACATAACAATATGATAATAATAGGAATAGCTGGCGGCACTGGATCGGGAAAAACCACAGTAGTTAAAAAGATTATAGAGAGTTTGCCGCCCGACTCTGTAGTGGTAATTCCACAAGACTCGTACTATAACGACCAGTCGCACCTACCTTTGGAGGTGCGCAAACGTACTAATTTCGACCACCCCGATGCTTTCGACTGGACACTCTTTGAACAGCAGATAGCCGAATTGCGTGAGGGGCGAGCCATTGAACAACCCACTTACTCGTACATTACCTGTACCCGTTTGCCCGAAACTGTACATATCGAGCCTCGCGAGGTTATAATAGTCGAGGGCATTATGAGCCTTTACGACAAAGATTTACGCGATATGATGGACCTCAAACTCTTTGTCGATGCCGAGCCGGACGAACGCTTGCTTCGCGTTATTAGTCGCGACATGGTTGAACGCGGTCACCCTTTGGAGATGATGATAGACAAGTACCGCAATGTGCTAAAACCTATGCATGACGAGTTTATCGAACCTACAAAACAATTTGCCGACCTCATTATTCCTAATGGAGGTACCAATGTCAAAGCCATCGAAATACTGAAACTATATATCGAAATGATACTATCGTCTGAAAGGAAATAGACGAGAGATTTCTTTTCACTCTTCTGCAAAAATTGTGTAATATTGTGTTTTTATAAATATTTAACTAATAAGATTATGTAATATATACAATATTATATATCTTTGCTGATGTTTTGCGAACTACCGAGCAATAATGCCAATTCTCTATAAATCAACCACTTATAGGGGGGGGTAGCTACGCAGTTTGGTTAATAAAGACATGATGAAAAAAATATTCTACACATTTTTCCTCATCCTTGTTGGCTTTTCTCAATGTGTGCACGCTCAAAAGGCAGCTCTCAAAACCAACCTTTTCTATGATGCCACAGCTACAGCCAATCTTGGATTAGAGGTAGCTCTTGCACCAAAATGGACTCTTGACATCTCTGCCAATGTCAACGCTTGGCGTATGCCGGAGGACCGTAGGTGGAAGCATTGGCTTGTACAGCCCGAAGTACGCTACTGGTTTTGCGACCGTTTCTCTGGTCACTTCATCGCCATTCAGGTACATGGCGGACAGTTCAATTTCGGCAATCTCCCAAACAACATACGTTTTCTCGGTATAGACTATTCGCTACTCACCGACCACCGCTTCGAAGGCTGGATGGCTGGTGCTGGAGTGGCGTATGGTTATGACTGGATACTCGGTCGCCACTGGAACCTCGAAGCTGAGATAGGTATCGGTTACGCCTACACAGTTGCCGACCAATATCGTTGTGCCGACTGCGGCAAACGCATAGCCGAAGACATTGTTAATCACTACTTTGGTCTGACACGTGCCGCCATTAGCATAGTATATGTGTTCTGATTGAGGTTCTTGATAGGCGACATCGATAGAACTTCTTACAAAATATCCCCCAACAATGAAGAAACGCATCATATATATCATAGCTGCTATATTTACATTTGGCATTACAGCAAATGCCAAAAACTCTGAAACGATAGATAGCATTGCAGTGAAACACACTGCTATAGAGCGTCACGGCAAATTCTTAACTGTGGACTTCACTCTTGACCTCTCGCAATTCCACATCAAGAGCAATCGTGCCGTACTCTTTACTCCACAAATAATAAACAATGCCGACACCCTTTCGCTCCCTGCCGTTGGTGTTTATGGTCGTCATCGCTACTACTACTATCAGCGTCAGGGTGGTGATATGATTTCGGGCAATGAGGAGAAAACAATTCGCTACTCAAAACATCTTGACACAGTGAGTTATACCACCAATGCAACTTACGCTGATTGGATGAATGGTTCATCGCTATACCTCAATAATGAGTTGTACGGTTGTTGCAAAACTAAACTTCACCACGAGGCAGATTCACTCGCCGAATACCATGAGGTAGCCAAGCCTAAATTTACTCCCGAATATCTCTACCAAGTGCCAGAGCGTGACACAGTAAAGCACCGCTCTATTTCGGGCTCGGCTTTTATCGACTTCCCTGTAAATAAAACCGAAATCGACCCCACCTATCGCAACAACTCTGTAGAATTAAACAAAATATATGCTACAATCGACTCTATACGAGATGACAAGGATGTGCATATCTCGTCACTCACCATCAAAGGCTTTGCATCGCCCGAAGGTAAGTATGAAAACAATTCTCGTCTGGCAAGTAGCCGTACAGAGTCGCTTGCCAAGTACATTTATTCGCTCTATCATTTCAAGAAAGGATTTATCATCACCGACTTTGAGCCGGAAGATTGGGTGGGACTGCGCCGCTATGTTGAAGAGTCGAACTTTGCCGACAAACGAGACATCATAGCTCTTATAGATAGCGACCGTGAGCCTGACAACAAAGAGTATGCCATCCGCACTCAACATTCAGAGACATATACCTATCTGTTGCGCTTTTACTACCCGGCACTTCGTCGGGCCGACTATAAGGTCGACTATACTGTCCGCCACTTCACCAATCCTAAAGAGATACTTCGCATAGCGCAGACTGAGCCAAGCAAGCTAAGTCTCGATGAATTTTTCATTGCTGCCAAAACCTTAGACCACGGCTCTGACGAGTTTAATCTACTCTTCGAGACTGCTGTCCACATGTTTCCCGATGACCCTACTGCCAATATCAATGCTGCAAACGCTGCAATGCAGCGAGGCGACCTTGTGTCGGCTAAACGATATATCGCTAAGATTGGCGATTCGCCCGAAGCTATTTATGCTCGTGCCATTTATCTCATACTTACTGGCGACAACGCTGCAGGTGAAACATTGTTGCGCCAGATAGAAGAGACTATACCTCAAGCCGCCTCAGCTCTTAAACAGGTAGAGGCTATTATAAAACATAGATAGATTTTGAAATTGAAATAAATTAATAACAACATAATCCTTCAACACGGAATGAAAAAATTTTTCATCGTAGGCATTGCTGCATTAACAATGCTCACTGCTTGTAACAAAGAGAACAACACACCAGTCGATGGTACTGAGCAGACATGGTGTGCTAACGTGCAACTAACTTTGCCATCTGTACCAAAACCAGCATCACAGGCACCTGCCGATGGCACAACTCCCGGCGCAGGTTCAGAGTTTGCCGATGGTACTGCTGCCGAGTACAACATCAACCCCGATGAGTGCTACTTTGTTTATTATGACAACCTTAAGCGCCGTATCGGAGCTATATCCGGCAATAGTATACAATGGAGTTCGGTAGACGGCGACCCTTCTGACAATGTTACCCGCAAAGGTACTATCACTATCAAGTCGGCAGTGAAACCTTCGTATGTAGTTTGTTATCTTAACCTTCCACAAGGGAATTTATACAATGCTATGCGCCAGTACGACCTTACTGCAATGAAAAATGCTCAGACAATAGTTGGTCTTGAAGGAACAAAAGATGCTATGAACAATGTCTTTGCTCGTCAAACAGGCAATGGAGGTTTCTTCATGACCAATTCGTCTTACGTAGACAACAACACTAACCTTGTACAAGAGGTTAAGGTAGATGGTATGATATTTACTCCAGAAGAAGCCAAAGAGGAGGGATTTGTAACTCCTGTAGTAGAAATCTATATGGAGCGTGTTGTAGCAAAAGCTACCACTGCAATAAAAGACGATGTTGAGCCTCTTAGCACAATGAAAGCTACTGCAAAGGATGGTTCTACCTATTACAAACTCACCACCACCAATAGTGATGGTATTGACGATTCGGAAGTAGAGTTTGGCGTAAAATTCCTTTCATGGGGTTTGAATGCTACCAATCGCAGCTTTGTTCCACTAAAAAAAATCAATCGTGAGTGGGCTGTCGATATGTTCACCCCATATCTTTGGAATGCACCAACCTATGGGCGTTCATATTGGGCGCAGGATGGCAACTATTTACCGAGCGACGCTGCTCAATACCTTACCAACACTGATTTCAGTGGAACCAATGTCCCTGAAGGTCTTTCTCTTAACTATTATAGTTTAAATGAGACTACCAATGCTTTTGGTAACGATATAGCAGAATATGCTTTTGAAAATACCTCCGATGTCTCTCTTGGATTTCCATATTCGTCTAACTCTCATGTAGTTTTCAAAGCTCAATATGTAGATGCTTCTGGAGCTCCAGTTACCGCCGATGTGTATCGTGTAGGTAAAGAAATTTACACCAAAGCTGCTCTTAAAACATATATCAAAAATGTCCTTTCTCGTTACATTATTAATGAAGGGGTAGAGTTGTCCGAGAATGATATACATATCACTCGCAATAACAACAACTACTCCGACCGCACCGATGTGAAAGCTATAGTGTCGTGCAGTAACGAAGCTATTGAATTTGAAGAGGGTGTAGACCGCACACAACTTCAAGAAACTATATTCCACGAGAGAATATGCTGGGTTTATCCACAAGGCATCTGTTACTATACTATACCATTTAAGCACTTTATAAACTTAGGTAACCAAAAAACAGGCTATTATGGTATGGTACGTAACCACTGGTATCAGGTAAATATCATAAATATTGCCGAATTTGGTCACCCTGCCGACCTTGACAAACCTATTGTGCCGGAGGCTATCGAAGATGACGAATATATCCTTAACTGTAACATCAACGTCCTCGCTTGGGGTAAGGTAAACATCGATGCCTCAGTAGGCGACAACGAAGGCTGGAAATAATTTTACCAGTCGTAACCAATCTTTTTTAGAGAAAACGATACTGTAATGAAACGTAACAAACTATATACAATAGCAATATCTATGGCTTGCCTGCTAACCCTAACTTTAGGGTTAGGGGCTTGCCGTTCTCTAATTTTCGAAGGCGAAGGCGACTGCTCGTACCACAATAGCGTGCGCTTTGTCTACGATCACAACATAAAATTTGCCGATGCATTCTCGCACGAGGTGCGTGCCGTATCGCTATATGTTTTCGATAGCAACGGACTATATGTCGACACCTATCAGGCAAGTGGCACAGCTCTTGCCGACCCTAACTATACTCTTTGCCTCGATGACCTTGACCCGGGTACATATACCATCCTCTCATGGTGTACGTGGAACAAAGAGTCCGACCTTGTTACCACATCTTTTGTCATCAACGATGGCAACCTTATCCCGGGCGAAAGCACCATCACTGAAGTAACAGCACGATTAAATACTACTACAGTCACCACTACCACCGACACCTGCGTGGTAGCCACCGATATTAACCCCCTTTTCCATGGCACAACCATAGTAACCATCTGCGATGAGCCTGGACATCACATAACACCACTACATCTGACTAAAAACACTAACTCAGTCCGCATAGTACTACAACAACTATCGGGCGAACCGGTAGATGCTTCGAAATTTCAATTCTACATAACATCTGCCAATGGTGCAATGGCGTGCGACAACACACTGCTCCCTTGCCCTATACACCGCTACGAGGCTTGGCATCTTAGCCAAGGTAGTGCCGATGTTATACTTAATGGCGAAAATGTTACAACAACTACTGCCGTAGCCGAACTCTCTACAGCTCGCATTGTTGCCACCGAGCGACCACACCTTGTCATTGTAAACGACAAAGGCGAAACTGCTGTATCTATACCTCTTGCCGAATATCTACTTATGGTGAAAGGGTACTATGGACGCCAGATGAGCGACCAAGAGTACCTTGACCGCCAAGACGAATATAGCCTGACTTTCTTCCTCGACAACCAGTACCAGTGGGACAAAATGCATATCATTATCAATAGTTGGACACTTGTCATTAGTAACGATGAAATAGGAGACGGATGGCGCTAATACACCGTCACATATTGCCCCTAATGGCTGTGGCACTGCTGCTACTGACCAGTTGTAAACCCGTTACCGAAGTGCCGGGCGATGACTTTTTGTCGGTACATTTAGTGCTTAATATGCCCTCTACAAAGAGCAACGTTGCACCAGATTTCACTCCCGAAACTGCTCCTGATGGCAACGACTACTGGATTCACCCTCTCGATGTAGAGATGTTGGTTTACGATGCAGAGGGTAATTTCGTCGACCATGCCATAATGAGCCGTGTTACTCCTACCGACTTCTATAACCGCTATTCGCTTACTGCTACCCTTACTCATCTTAGTCGGAGTGATGTAGAGAACGGAGCTACATACCGCCTTGTGGTGCTGACCAACCTCTCGGGCGAATGCCGTGTCTCATTTCCCTACTCTCGTATTCCACAACGGGAGGAAGAGTTATATTCAACACTAATTTTCGAGTATTCACTCAACAATACACTATCGCACGAGATATTAGACTCCGAGCGAGGTGGACGAATACCTATGTGGGGCAAACTTACTACTTCGCTTCGCCAAGGCGACTACATATCCATTGACCTACTACGCTCTGTGGCAAAGGTCAAAGTGTATCTTTCTGAAAGACTTCGTGCCGAGGGCAACACCATTCAATCGGTTGCCGTAAAACATTGCCACATGCAGGGCTGCATATCGCCAACCAATGCTGCTGCTGTACAAGCTACTTACTCTCCACAGGATGAGGTAAATGTAGTTGGGCAGTTTCATGGCGACAAGGTATATTTGCACGAACACCCAGAGGGAAGTGGCGACTACTACATTTATCTGCCCGAACAGAAACGTGGCGACTCTGAAATGGAGGTGATGATTGGCAATAGTGTTTACTCACTCCGCTTTGGCGACTATTCGACTAAAGAGCTATTCCCCGTTGTGCGTAACTACTACTACACTTTCAAAATCACCGACATACAGACGTCAAACGACCTTATATATCAGGTTTGCCAATGGGACGAAATGAGTGCCGACGACATTATATTCGACTAACAAAGTTTTTGACCAATGATGAGAAAACTCACTACATATATATTCTTTTTGTTTGCCCTCATTCTTTCATCTTGTGAAAAGGAGATTGAGCGAGTAGATGGTACTCCATACACGCTTACTTTTACATATAGTGCCGCGGATATGAACTCTGTATCCCTCTCTCGTGTGCTCACCCCTTCGGAAGAGAGTGCCGTTCAAGACCTCTATATTATGCTTTTCGAGGCTGACGAGCAAGGCGCAAATCGCCTTGTTCACCACCACTATTTTACTAAGCAGGAATTACGTGTGATAAAAGCCGATGATAAACACTCTGCCGCAGGACAGATAGACCTCGACCACGTTGCCCCGGGACGCTATTACATAGCAGGAGTTGCTAATGTTATGTCTACAAGCAAAGAGAAAAGTAAACAATCGCTTTTGGAAGAACTCAATGGCGTGCAATGTCTTACCGATTTGAATAATCTCACTGCATCGCTTGACAATAATGGAAATGTAGACCGCATTAAACCCGAACTCCTGATGTCGGGCTTCTATACCGATGTCGCCTCTCCGGGTCATACAGGTATGGACATAGCAAATATCACAGGCAACGATGTTCTTAGTGGAACACTTCATCTGCGCCGTGTTGATTCTCGTATTAAATTCACTGTTGTAAACGATGCACCTACTACTATAAAACATTTTGAATTAGTGAGTTGGCAGGTGATGAATGTTCCATCTACTGCTGGGTTGTTTAATAGTGAGGTAGACAAAAGCGATTTTGAGTACGCACCCTCAGTTGAGAAAATAAATTTCGATGATGTTGAGCAAAATCGAACCACCTTTGAGTTTTACCTTATGGAAAACACTCAACTTCCACAGCAAAACATTCCTACTACTGCAACCGACCCTTATCACTTACGCGAGAAACGTGACGATAATGGCTCATTTGTTTATGCCCCTCACGATGCTACATACGTAGTAATACGTGCCTATATGGAGATAGCGATGCCTGCTACTGACGACACTCCTGCCTACACTCGTACTGCCGATGTCAGCTACACTATCCATTTGGGCTATTGCGAGGGTGCTGATCGTCAGGCTCGTGCTAACGACTTTAACTGCCGTCGCAATACTCGGTACAACTACACCATAAAAATTCGTGGTGTGGATAAAATAGTTTTAGAGGCTACTAATCAAAGCGAAGAACAGTCGGGAGCGGAGGGTACAATAACCGATGCCGTTGATGGCGAACTCCTTACTGTCGATGCCCATTACTCCACATTCAACATAGCACTTACTCCACAAGAGATTGACAAGATGATTTATCTCATTCGTACCCCCTTTGGTGTATATGGCAATGGCGCAATTGGTGTAGCGCAAGCTCCTTTCGATCCAACGGATGCCAACTGCACTTGGATACGTTTTGCCGAAACTATCAACCTTGCCACTCTTGTGCCTTTTGCCGAAACTGTGGACAATCAAGCAGATGCCATAGGTGGAAAACAATGGTTGATGAACATAGAAGAACTTAACGCTCGATACTCCGACCCCGATGACGACTCTCACCGCTACTTTACTGTCTTTGTAGATGAATATACGTATGCCGATAAAAATCCATCGGAATATGTTAATCTCCCCTCTCGCGAGATGTACCTTTACACAGCTGGTAACGTAAGTGCAGATGGCGGTAGCATATATATCAATGGTAAATATCGTTTTCAGCAACGCTCTATACAGTCGTATTACAGTAATACCGTTACTTCGTTGCTCGGTATAGAACATCTTGACGAGACTAAAGGGCGCAACCTTAATTGGTCTGTTACAAATGCCAACAATGGCAATAACAACAATAACGAACGGAACAACTGGGACGCTAACGATGGGTGGAAAAACTCTGCTCGCTCCGCTAATGGTCGTTGTGTACTTGTAGGTAAACGATGGGACGAATATGCCAGCCTCACAACTCCGGACGACTTAGGTTTCAAGACTTTTCAGATGAACACTACTGCCACTCGTCCACGTGGTCAGCAAGAAGAAAACTCGTCTAATGACTTCTACGAAATACTCTATGCCTGTCTCTCTCGAAACCGCGATGAAAACCGCAATGGTATTATCGATGCCGAGGAGTTGAAATGGTATGTACCTACATATAACCAGTATTTCGAAATTTATATGGGTGCCGCAGCACTCGAAACTCCTCTTTTCGATGCCTCAACTATTCCAGCCTCAGCCGGGAATAATGGTGGTATGAATTGTCGTAACGATTTCCACTTCGCTGCCAGCGACTGCCAAAAAATATTTGCCGAACAAGGATGTTCCAGCAACAATTTGCATTGGACTAATGGCGGTGCATCGAAATGGGCAAGAAATATCCGATGCGTCCGAAATCTCAATGCTACGGCCACAGGAGTAGGTACTGATATGACCGAAGCAGGTGTCTCTACTCTCCCCTCCAAACCCTTTATTTATGATGCTGCCACTCGTACAATAGAGTTAACCAATATTAACCCTCGTTGTCTTCGCTCTACATTTATTGGTCCTATGTCGTGGCTCGCTCGTCACGACAACTTCAACTATGCTGTTAATTCACCCTACCGCAAATTCCAGTTTGCTAAAAATTTGGCTGATGGTTATAACAAAGATAACTGGGAAGCATCGCTCACTACTAATACAATTTGCAACGATTATTACGAAGAACCCGATGGTAGCGACCGAGGTACATGGCGTTTCCCTAATCAGCGAGAACTTAATATGATATGGATGGTTTTAGGCAATACAGGCGAATTAATTTCAGGTAGTAATTGGAAATATGATAATATTCGTTTTTGCTGTGTAAATTCAAGTGTATCATACCTTCAAGCTCCTGGTAATAATCACAGAGTTCGTCCGGTACGCGATATACGTTGATGATGTATCAACGTATGACGGCTGTTGAGCCGTTATCACTCTAAATCACTAAATACACCATAGCTCCTTATGAAAAACTTATTGTATCCTTTTATATATCTGCTATTGGCGTATCTGCTGCTTGTGATAGTAACATCTATCGCAGTATCTTTTTCTCCCGATTTTTATCATAGCAAAGTAGGTAGTTATACTTTCCAAGCATTTAGTACAATATTGCTCTTTGGTGTGTCGGCTTGGCTAACGGCAGCGAAAATTTTAGATAAATCCACGTTTCGTTCTATTGGTTTTACTAAGTGTAGTTGGCACTATCTTTTGATAGCTGTTTTAATAGCAATTGTTGCGCAGCCAATGGTTAATTTTATAGCCGATAGGTGTTGCGCGTTCTCTTTTCCTGCATTTTTGTCCGATTCTGAAGACCTTATTCGTCAAGCCGAGCAGTCTGCTCGTGATGCAAGCAGTGCATTGCTGCACACCAATAGTTATTGGTTGTTGATAGTTAACATAGTAGTAATGGCACTTTTGCCGTCTGTGTGTGAAGAGATGTTTTTCCGTGGAGTGGTGCAGCGGTCGCTCTATTACATTGTAACACCACAATTGGCAGTGTGGGTGAGTGCCATCATCTTTTCGGCTGTGCATTTCCAATTTTTTGGTTTTATCCCTCGTCTGCTTATGGGTGCTGGATTAGGCTACATTTTTCTCTATTCTGGTTCGTTATGGACATCGGTGGCGGCTCATTTTGTTAATAACGCAATAGTAGTTATTGTTAGTTTTTACGAGTATAACAGCGGCTCAACCACACTCTCCACTCTCGGCACTAACTCCAACTTAGTTTTTGCCTTTGCCTCAATGGCAGTAATCATTGCGCTATATTATATCTTCAAACGTAAACGAGTTAAAGTGGGCGATTAATATGGCGATATAAATAATTGAGTACTGATATTCGTTTAGTTAGAAAAAATTAATTAACTTTGCAAACGTAAGTTTGTACCCAAACACTTTTATTCGATTATATTATTAACTGGCTTATATAAAAGCATTTAACAAAAATTTTATTTATGGCTTTCAGTAACAATGTGATGATCATTCGTCAGAGTTTGCTTGCTAAATTAGTGAAAATGTGGAGCGAAGACAGACTTGTTGAAGATATTGACCATCTACCAATCCAGCTCGCACCCCGTCATTCAAGTGTCCATGGTCGTTGCTGTATTCATAAGGAACGCGCAGTGTATAAGTACAAATCGTTCCCTCTTATGGGCTTTGATATGAGTGACGAAGCCGACGAACTCACCCCTCTTTCTGACTATGCTCGCCGTGCTATGGAGCGCAAAGAGTTGACAAAAGAGAACATTATGTGCGTTATGGACGAGGCTTGTTCGAGCTGCGTACGTGTAAACTACGAAATTTCAAATGTTTGTCGTGGCTGTGTGGCTCGTTCTTGTTATATGAACTGCCCTAAAAATGCTATTCACTTCAACTCAAAGGGTCAAGCCGAAATAGACCACGATGTATGTATCTCTTGCGGTATCTGTCACCAGAGTTGCCCTTATCACGCTATTATCTACGTTCCAATTCCTTGTGAAGAGGCTTGCCCGGTAGGTGCTATCTCTAAAGATGAGCATGGTGTAGAGCATATCGATGAAAACAAATGTATCTATTGCGGTAAGTGCTTAAATGCTTGTCCTTTCGGTGCTATCTTCGAAATTTCACAAGTATTCGATGTGCTAAACAATATAAAGAATAAAGACCAAAAAGTGGTAGCTATTGTAGCTCCTGCTGTTCTCTCTCAATTTAACGCCCCTCTCGAAAAAATTTATGGAGCTATCAAGCAAATAGGTTTCGACGATGTTATTGAGGTTGCCCTTGGTGCCGACGAAACTACTCGTCGCGAGAGTCACGAGTTGATAGAGAAACTCGAAGAGGGTCAAGCATTTATGACCACTTCTTGCTGCCCATCGTACATTCAGCTTGCTAAAAAGCATATTCCGGAGCTTGAAAAATATATCTCGTCTACACGCTCACCTATGTACTATACTGCCGAAATAGCTAAGCAGAAGTACCCCGATGCAAAAGTAGTCTTTGTTGGTCCATGTATTGCTAAACGTAAAGAAGCAACTTATACCGACACTGTCGACTATGTAATGACATTCGAGGAACTCGGCTCGGTATTCGAGGGACTTGGCATACAACTCGACCAAGTAGCCCCTATGCATATAGACCAAGAGGCTTATCTATCAAGTCATGGCTATGCACAAACTGGTGGTGTATTTGGTGCAGTACAAGAAGTTGTGCCTGAAACCAAAGTTAACTCATTATTACTTAGCAATCTTAACAAGAAAAACATTGGTATGCTCAAAGCATACGCCAAAGGCAAATGCCCATACCAGTTTATCGAAGTTATGGCTTGCGAAGGCGGTTGTGTTACCGGTCCGGCTACAGCAAACGACAAAGCTACTGCCCAACGTACCTACGTAAAAGAGCTTGCTAAAATGGCAAAAGAACGCGGCAAATAATTCCTTTCATTAACGAATTTCCGTATAATTACTAAGAAAGAGCTGTTTTCACATTGAAGACAGCTCTTTTTTAGTAATTTAAAGTGAGTATTCCTTAATCTATATGAACCATATAATT